>Ga0208519_100025_pt1 | contig 230051 bp, 197 predicted proteins | sample LakWasM130_HOW14_2_FD_183940 | JGI IMG/M metagenome (GOLD analysis project Ga0208519, IMG submission 183940) | Freshwater sediment methanotrophic microbial communities from Lake Washington under simulated oxygen tension - Sediment Metagenome... | ecosystem: Environmental > Aquatic > Freshwater...
CGTGGAACTCGCTTTGCGCTGCGCGCGCCGCTCGGACAACCACGGCGAGTCAGTTGACGAGGCATGGGCGCACTGGCGCCCATGCTCACCCCGCAACCGCCCCGCCGCAGGCGCAGCCAGATGGGGTAGCGGCCAAACATCCGTTCGGGCCATCGCTGCGCTCGGCCCAATCTCGCGGGCGCAAGCGCCTCGCGCTGCGCAACTTGGGCCGAGCGCAGCGATGGCCCGTGGGGCTGTTGGTTGTTTGGCTGCCCCAAGCCCTTCTGGCTGCGCCTGGGGCGCGCAGGGCGCGGGGCGGCGGGTGTGCCGCAGGACACACCCGCTTCGTGAACTGACTCGCCGTGGTTGTTTGAACGCAGCTGCGCAGCAGCGAAGTGAGTTCCACGGCGCACCCCGCGACCGAGCACCCCAGGTTGCGGGTTTTTGGGGTCAGACACCCATTTCACTGCGATGCGTAGCACCGCACCCCTTCGGGGCGAGCCGTAGGCTCGGTGAATTGGGGCTCTGACCCCAAAAACCCGTCGCAGACAGCAGGGTCGCCTTTTCTTTGCTTACTTTCTTTTGGCGAAGCAAAAGAAAGTGAGTCGGCCGCCGGGCCGAGACCCGGCCTCCGACCTCAGCCAAGGCATAGTCAAAACCACAAAAACAATAGCTGCCAGCGCAAGACACACAAGCGCCACAGCCAAAATTACAACTTCAACCGCGCCCGCGCCGCCTCATACTCACCCCGCAGTTTGGCCACCAGCTCCGCCGTACTGGTCACTGCATTGATCGCCCCGATACCCTGCCCGCAACCCCAGATATCCTTCCACGCCTTCTTGGCGTCGCCACCAAAGTTCATCTTGCTCGGGTCGGACTCGGGCAGGTTGTCCGGGTCCATGCCCGCCGCGCGGATCGACGGCGCCAGGTAGTTGCCGTGCACGCCGGTGAACAGGTTGCTGTAGACGATGTCGTCTGAACTGCCTTCCACGATGGCCTGCTTGTAGGCATCCGAGGCCCGCGCCTCGTGCGTGGCAATGAAGGCCGAGCCGATGTAGCCAAAGTCCGCACCCATGGCCTGCGCGGCCAGCACCGCGCCGCCGCTGGCGATGGAGCCGCTGAGCGCCACCGGGCCGTCGAACCACTGGCGGATCTCCTGGATCAGTGCAAACGGGCTCTTCACGCCCGCATGGCCGCCCGCACCGGCCGCCACGGCGATCAGGCCGTCGGCACCCTTTTCAATTGCCTTGTGCGCGAACTTGTTGTTGATGATGTCGTGCAGCACGATGCCGCCCCAGGCATGCACGGCCTGGTTCACGTCTTCGCGGGCGCCCAGGCTGGTGATGATGATCGGCACCTTGTACTTGGCGCAGACCTGCATGTCATGCTCCAGCCGGTCGTTGCTCTTGTGCACGATCTGGTTGATGGCAAAGGGCGCCGCAGGCTTGTCGGGGTGGGCCTGGTTGTAGGCGGCCAGGGCTTCGGTGATCTCGGCCAGCCATTCGTCGAGCAGCTCGGCGGGGCGGGCGTTGAGCGCGGGCATGGCTCCCACCACGCCGGCCTTGCACTGCTCGATCACCAGCTTGGGGTTGCTGATGATGAACAGCGGCGATGCGATCACGGGCAGTGACAGGTTCTGCAACACGGGGGGCAGTTTCGACATGGCAACAACTTTCCGAAAAATATGAATGAAACATGCCTTTAGCGCTTATTCCAAAAGCGCTAGCAGCTATCATTTTTTAGCAGACAGTCCCTGCACCGCAGGGAGCTTTCACAGGGCAGGCAGTCTCAGAAGGCGTCCAGCGCCAGATCGGTCACGCTGGCGGCGCCTTCGACAATGCTGTCGCGCAGGCCCGGTGCCTTGACCAGGATGTGCTCGGCATAGAACTGCGCCGTGGTGATTTTTGCGCGCAGGAAGGCTTCGTCCTGTCCCTTGGGCAACAGGTCCTCGGCCACCAGCAGGCTGCGCGCCAGCTGCCAGCCCGCCACGAGCTTGCCTGCCAGCAGGAGATAAGGCACGCTGCCGGCAAAAACCGCATTGGGGCTGACCTTGGCGCCCCCGATGACGAAGTCCACCACATCCAGGAAGGCCTGGCGTGCCGCCGCAAGCCGGCGCGCCACGGTCTTGGCGGCGGGGGTGCCGCTGGCCAGCAGTTCGGCTTCGGTTTTTTCGATCTGCGCGGCAATCGCCCTGGCCGTCTGGCCGCCGTCGCGCGCGGTCTTGCGGCCCACCAGGTCGTTGGCCTGGATGGCGGTGGTGCCTTCGTAGATGGTCAGGATCTTGGCGTCGCGGTAGTACTGCGCCGCGCCCGTTTCCTCGATGAAGCCCATGCCGCCGTGCACCTGCACGCCCAGGCTGGCGACTTCCGGGCTCATCTCGGTGCTGTAGCCCTTGACCAGCGGCACCATGAATTCATAGAACGTGGCGTTCTGCTTGCGCACCTCGGCATCGGGGTGGTGGTGGGCGGCATCGTAGGCAGCCGCCGCCACGGTGGCCATGGCGCGGCAGCCTTCTGTGGTGGCGCGCATGGTCATGAGCATGCGGCGCACGTCCGGGTGGTGGATGATGGCTGCGCTGGCGTTGATGCTGCCGTCCACGGGGCGGCTCTGCACGCGGTCGCGGGCATACTGCACGGCCTTCTGGTAGGCGCGCTCGGCCACCGCGATGCCTTGCATGCCCACGCCATAGCGCGCGGCGTTCATCATGATGAACATGTATTCGAGGCCGCGGTTTTCTTCACCGACAAGATAACCCACGGCGCCACCATGGTCGCCAAACTGCAGCACAGCCGTGGGGCTGGCCTTGATGCCCAGCTTGTGCTCGATGCTCACGCAATGTGCATCGTTGCGCGCGCCCAGGCTGCCATCCTGGTTGACGAGGAATTTGGGCACGACGAACAGGCTGATGCCCTTCACGCCCTCGGGCGCTCCCGCCACGCGGGCCAGCACGAGGTGGACGATGTTCTCGGCCATGTCGTGCTCGCCCCAGGTGATGAAGATCTTGGTACCGAAAACCTTGTACGTGCCGTCGGGCTGCGGCTCGGCCCTGGTACGCACGAGCGCGAGGTCGGAGCCGGCCTGCGGCTCGGTCAGGTTCATGGTGCCGGTCCACTGGCCGGAGATGAGTTTTTCGAGGTAGATGGCCTTGAGCTCGTCGCTGCCGGCGGTCAGCAGCGCCTCGATGGCGCCATCGGTCAGCAGCGGGCACAGCGCGAAGCTCATGTTGGCGCTGTTGAGCATTTCCGTGCAAGCCGCGCCAATGGTCTTGGGCAAACCCTGGCCGCCGAAGTCTTGCGGGTGCTGCAGGCCCTGCCAGCCGCCTTCGGTGAACTGGCGAAACGCGTCCTTGAAGCCCGGCGTAGCGGTGACCACGCCGTCCTTCCAGGACGACGGATTCTTGTCGCCCTCGAAGTTGAGCGGAGCCAGCACGCCCTCGGTAAACCTGGCGCACTCTTCCAGCACGGCAGCGGCGGTGTCCAGGCCGGCGTCCTCGAAGCCGGGGATCTGCGCGATCTGTTCAATATGGGCCAGGTGCTGCATGTTGAACAGCATGTCCTTGACGGGGGCGGTGTAGCTCATGGGGTTCTCCGAGAGGATGCAATGTCAAAAAAAAGGCATCGCAAGCGATGCCTTTTTGCGGACGGACAGGCTTTAAAGCGCCTTGACCAGTTCCGGCACGGCCTGGAACAAATCCGCCTCCAGCCCATAGTCGGCCACGCTGAAGATCGGCGCCTCCGGGTCCTTGTTGATCGCCACGATCACCTTGGAGTCCTTCATGCCCGCCAGGTGCTGGATCGCCCCCGAGATGCCCGCTGCCACGTACAGCTGCGGCGCCACGATCTTGCCCGTCTGGCCCACTTGCCAGTCGTTGGGCGCGTAGCCCGCGTCCACCGCTGCGCGGCTGGCACCCAGAGCGGCTCCGAGTTTGTCGGCCAGCGGGGTCATGACTTCGTCGAACTTTTCCTTGCTGCCCAGGGCCCGGCCACCCGAGACGATGATCTTGGCGGCGGTCAGCTCGGGGCGGTCGCTCTTGGCGATTTCGCTGCCCATGAACTTGCTCTTGCCGGCATCGTTGGTGGCGGTTGCGGTTTCCACTGCGGCGGAGCCACCGGTGGCGGCTGCGGCGTCAAAGCCGGTGGTGCGCACGGTGATGATCTTGACGCTGTCTGCGCTTTGCACGGTGGCGATGGCGTTGCCGGCGTAGATGGGGCGCTCGAAGGTGTCTTGGCTCACCACCTTGGTGATGTCGCTGATCTGGGCGACGTCGAGCTTGGCGGCCACGCGCGGGGCGACGTTCTTGCCGCCTGCGGTGGCGGGGAACAGGATGTGGCTGTAGTTGCCTGCGATGGCCAGCACTTGCGCTGCGACGTTCTCGGCCAGGCCGTGTTCGAGGCCGGGGGCGTCGGCGTGGATGACTTTGGCAACTCCGGCAATTTGTGCAGCGGCCTGGGCGGCGGCGCCTGCGTTGTGGCCGGCGACCAGCACATGGACTTCGCCGCCGCAGGCGGCTGCGGCGGTGACGGTGTTGAGGGTGGCGCCCTTGATGGTGGCGTTGTCGTGTTCAGCAATAACGAGAGATGTCATGGCAGTCGTCTTTCTCTTGAATCTTGAGTGATGTCGGTATCCACCGCGGTCATCGTTCAACCGAGGCCGAGGCACGAGACACCGAGGAAGGGCCGCCCCGCACCGAGGGTGTCGTCCCCCTGGGGGGAAGACGCGAAGCGGCTCAGGGGGGTCAAATGACTTTCGCTTCGTTTTTCAGCTTTTCCACCAGGGCGGCGACGTCGGCCACCTTGATGCCGGCGCCGCGTTTGGCGGGTTCGGTCACCTTCAGGGTTTTGAGGCGCGGGGCTACATCGACGCCGAGGTCTTCGGGCTTGACGGTGTCGAGCTGCTTTTTCTTGGCCTTCATGATGTTGGGCAAGGTGACGTAGCGGGGCTCGTTCAGGCGCAGGTCGGTGGTGATGACGGCGGGCAGCGAAAGCTGCAGGGTTTCCAGGCCGCCGTCGACTTCGCGGGTGACGCTGACTTGGTCGGCCGTGAGTTCAACCTTGCTGGCGAAGGTGGCCTGGGGCAGGTCAGCGAGGGCAGCGAGCATCTGGCCGGTCTGGTTGGCGTCGTCGTCGATGGCTTGTTTGCCCAGGATGATGAGGCCCGGTTGTTCTTTGTCCACCAGGGCCTTGAGCAGCTTGGCCACGGCCAGGGGCTGCAGTTCTTCGTTCGTCTCCACCAGGATGGCGCGGTCGGCACCAATGGCCATGGCGGTGCGCAGGGTTTCCTGGCATTGCGCCACGCCGCAGCTGACGGCAATGACTTCGGCGACCAGGCCTTTTTCTTTCAGGCGCACCGCCTCTTCAACGGCGATTTCGTCAAACGGGTTCATGCTCATCTTCACGTTGGCAATGTCCACTCCGCTGCCGTCCGATTTGACGCGGACTTTCACGTTGTAGTCCACCACGCGTTTGACTGGGACCAGGACCTTCATTGCTGCGACTCCTCAATAGAGTTGGTTGAATTGACGTTTACGTTAAACGAAACATTCTATGCCGCACTGCAGCGAAATCGCTGCGACGGGCGATGCAAAGACACAAAACGAACGATCGTGCTTTTTGTGGATTATAGGCCAGTGTGTCCACCCTTTGTCCAGCCCCTGTGTCACCTGCGGGTCGGGATTCAGGCGACCGCCGGGGTTGGGCGGGCCTCCGGCGGTGCAGGCCGGTCCTATGGACTCAGGTGCACGACACGCTGCGGGAAAGGAATGTCGATCCGGTGCGCACGCAGTGCCGCAAGAATGGCGCGGTTGATGTCCGAGCGCAGCCCCAGCGAGCCGTTTTCCGGGTCGGTGATCCAGAACCCCACGGTGAACTCCAGCCCATCGACGCCAAAAGCCGAAAGCGCCACCGCAGGCCCCGGGTCGTGCAGCACGCGCGGGTTGACCAGGGCCGCCTCGCCCAGCAGGCGGGTGACCAGATCGACATCGCTGTCGTAGCCCACGCTGACCACCGTGGACATCCACACGCGCGGGTCGGCCAGCGAGAGGTTTTCCACCCGCTGCGTGATCAGCATCTCATTGGGGACGATGGATTCGCGCCCCACGCCCGAACGGATCACCGTGTAGCGTCCCGTGATGTCGGTGATGCGGCCCTCGAAGCCATCGACGCGCACGTTGTCGCCAATGCGCAAGCTGCGCTCGGCCAGGATCACAAAGCCGCTCACATAGTTGGCCGCCAGCTTCTGCAAGCCAAAGCCGATGCCCACGCCCACGGCACCGCCCAGCACAGACAGGGCGGTGAGATCGATGCCCACGGCAGACAGCGCCAGGATCAGGCCCAGAAACATCAGCAGGGCGCGCGCGGCATTGCTGAACGCCTTGCGCACCGACAGCTCGCTGCCCGTGACCGAGCGCAGCAGGCGTGACTCGATCGCCGACGAGATCCACAGCGCCACGATCAGCACGGCGCAGGCCGTGACAAAGCCTTCGATCATGGTGCGCACCGACAGCGTGGTGGCTCCCACCTTCCAGGTGATCTCGTCGAGTTGCTGCAGCACCAGCGGCAGCAGGCCCGTCACCCACAGCACCATGACCAGCCAGGCCAGCCAGGAAATGGTGCGCTCGATCGGGCGCACCCAGGTGGCCTGCGGAAAGGCCGCCTGCAGCACCTTGACCCCCACGCGGATCACCACCAGCGAGATCAGCACCGGAATGATCACCTTGAACGCCGCCAATGGCACCCACTGTGCCAGCACCGCCCGCGCGGCATAACCCAGGCCCAGCAAGGTCAGCGGAAACAGAACGCCATCTACCACCTTGCGCCCAAACAGGATGGAGCCCGGCTCATTGCGATGCAGCGCGCGGCGCACGGCAGACACCATGAGCCAGGCCAGCGCCACGCAAACGGCCAGCGTACCCAGCTCAATCAGAACGGTGGGCTGCGCGAATGCCCGAAACCACTGCTGCACATCGTCGAAGATCGGCACGTCAGACTGCATGGGCATCAGGACTTCCAGGCGGGAGCACGTTTCTCGGCAAATGCCCGCGCACCCTCTTGCGCCGCCGCATCCATCATATTGGCAGCCATGGCCTGGCCGGCCAGCTGGTAGGCCGCGTCCACGCCCAGCTCGCGCTGCTGGTAGACCAGCGCCTTGCCCATGGCCACGGCAGTGCGTGGTTTTTGCACAATGGATTGCACCAGTTTTTCCACCTCGTCATCCAGCGCCTCGGGCTCCACGACCCGGTTCACCAGGCCCTGCGCCAGCGCCGTGGGGGCGTCGATGAAGTCGCCGGTGAGCAGCATTTCCATGGCGCGCTTGGCCGGTACATTGCGCACCAGCGGCACACTGGGCGTGGCACAAAACAGGCCGTAATGGATGCCACTGGTGGCAAAGCTGGCATTGCTGGCCGCCACCGCCAGATCGCACTGCGCCACCAGCTGGCAACCGGCCGCGGTGGCCATGCCCTGCACCCGCGCAACCACGGGCACCGGCAGCTTGTGGATGCTCAGCATCATGCGGCTGCATTGCGCAAAGAGCTGCTGGTACCAGGCGAGATCGGGATGGGCCGCCATGTCCTTGAGATTGTGGCCGGCGCAAAACGCCTTGCCCGCGGCGGCCAGCACCACCACGCGGACGCTGTCATCCCGGGCCACGGCGTCCAGCGCCTGCTGCAGCGCGGCCAGCATCTCCGCGCCCAGCGCGTTGAAGCGGGCGGGATCGTTCAGGGTCAGGGTCACCACACCGCGCGCGTCGCGGGTGGTCTGCAGCAATTCATCAGAATTCGAACTCGTCATGTCTTTACTCCTATGTGTCGCAAGAGCTGGGCCGCCCGCAACCCGCGCGGACCCCAAGCCAGTGCCACCGTGGAACTGGCTTTGCCAGGCCACGGGTGGCGTCCCCCTCAGGGGGAAGACGCCGCAGGCGGCTCAGGGGGAATTCAAAGATCAGCCAGCACACGCACATGGGCTTCCACGCTGCGCGCCAGGGGACCCATCACGTAGCCGCCTTCCAGGCACGAGACGATGCGGCCCTTGGCATAGCGCCGGGCGATGTCCATGATCCGGTGGGTGATCCAGGTGTAGTCGGCCTCGACCAGGCCCAGCTGGCCCATGTCATCCTCGCGGTGGCCGTCAAAACCTGCGCTGATGAAGATCATCTCAGGCTTGAAGGCCTCCAGGCGCGGGATCCACATCATCTCGATGATTTCGCGGATATCCATGCCGCGCGTGTAGGCCGGCACCGGCACATTCACCATGTTGCGCGCAGGATTCTGGTCGCCGCTGTAGGGATAGAACGGGTGCTGGAAGATGCCCACCATGAGTGCGCGCGGTTCGTTGGCCAGGATGTCTTCCGTGCCGTTGCCGTGGTGCACATCGAAGTCCACCACCGCCACACGCTGCAGTTTGTAGCGCTGCAGCGCGTATTTGGCCGCCACCGCCACGTTGTTGAAAAAGCAGAAGCCCATGGCCTTGTCACGGCAGGCGTGGTGGCCCGGCGGGCGCACCGCGCAAAACGCGTTGCTGATTTCACCGGCCATCACCGCATCGGTGGCGGCCAGGGCCGCACCGGCGGCGCGCAACGCGGCCTTCCAGGTGTGCGCATTGATCGAGGTGTCGGTATCGAGCTGCGAGTAGGCGGGGCCACCTGCCATCAGATCTTCGTTGAGCAGGTCCGACAGGCCGCGCATGGCCGCCACATGGAGCCGGTTGTGCGCCAGCTCGATATCGGCCAGCGAAGCCTCGGGCGCTTCGTAGCGCTCCAGGGCATCGGCCACGCCGGTGATCAGCAGGCGGTCTTCGATGGCGTCCAGCCGCTCGGGGCATTCGGGATGCCCCGGCCCCATTTCGTGCTTTCGGCAATCGGGATGGGTGAAATAGCCTGTCTTGCTCACAGTGAAATCCCCGTGTCGCTTTTTTCAGATAACGTGGCGCCATGCATGCACAGCTCAAAATCAAGTCTCTTCTGGACCAGCTTAACACGGTGATTGTGGGCAAAAGCGCCCAGGTACAGGACTGCGTGGCCTGCCTGCTGGCGGGCGGGCATCTGCTCATAGAAGACGTGCCGGGCGTGGGCAAGACCACGCTGGCCCACGCGCTGGCGCGCACGTTTGGCCTGCAGTTCGCGCGCGTGCAATTCACGGCCGACCTCATGCCCAGCGACCTCACTGGCGTGTCGGTGTACGAGCGCGGCAAGGAGGCCTTTGTTTTCCACCCCGGTCCGGTGTTCGCCCAGGTGCTGCTGGCCGACGAAATCAACCGTGCCAGCCCCAAGACGCAGAGCGCCCTGCTCGAAGCCATGGAAGAAAAACAGGTGTCGGTGGAGGGGGAAACGCGTGCCCTGCCGCACCCCTTCTTCGTGATCGCCACCCAGAACCCGCACGACCAGCTGGGCACCTTTGCGCTGCCCGAGTCGCAGCTCGACCGCTTCTTGATGCGCATCTCCATCGGCTACCCCGACCGTGCCGCCGAGCGCCTGCTGCTGGCCGGCAGCGACCGGCGCGACCTGGTGGACAGCCTGCTGCCCCTGCTGTCGCAGGACGAGCTGGCGCAACTGCAGCGCCAGGTGCTGGCCGTGCACACCGCCGAGCCGCTGCTCAACTATGTGCAGGACCTGATTGCCGCCACCCGCACGGGCCGCTGGTTTCTGCAGGGGCTGTCGCCGCGCGCGGGCATTGCGCTGGTGCGCGCCGCCAAGGCCCAGGCGCTTATCGAAGGGCGCGACTATGTGGCACCCGACGACGTGCAAGCGGTGCTGCCGCAGACCATTGCGCACCGCCTGGTGCCCGTGGGCGATGCGCGGCGCGGCGCGGTGGAGCAAGTGCGTGCGATGGTCGAGTCGGTGCCCCTGCCTTGAGCCTGCACGCCATGCCGCCCGCCTCTGCCGCCGATGCCGCAGCACCCACGCTCGCCGTGCCCTCCCCGCCCGCGCGCCTGTCCGGCCTGAACCCGCTGAGCCTGGCGCGGGCGCGCTTTCGGCGCTGGTGGGAAGCGCGCCTGCCGCTGTCCGACACCCTGGTCCTCACGCAGCGCAATGTGTACATCCTGCCCACCGGCGCGGGCTGGATGCTGGCCTGCACGCTGCTGGTGCTGCTGGTGGCGTCCATCAACTTCCAGCTCAACCTGGGTTACCTGCTGACCTTCTTGCTGGCCGGCAGCGCAGTGGTGGGCATGCACCTGAGCCACGCCACGCTGCGCGGCATCACGCTGCACCTGAAGGCGCCCGATGCGCACTTCCTGGGCGGCAGCACGGCGTTCGAGGTGCAGCTGTTCAGTGACCGGCGCACCGCACGCCACGCCATTGCGCTGTCGGTACACGGCGATGGCAAGCGCACGCACGACTGGGCGCTGACGGACGTGCCCGCGCAAGGCAGCGCCAGCGTGCAGGTGGCGTTTCGCCCCGAGCGCCGGGGCCTGCACCGCGTGCCCACCCTGGTGGCCGAAACCCGCTTTCCGCTGGGCACCTTCCGCGTCTGGAGCTATTGGCGCCCGGCCGCCCAGGTGCTGGTGTACCCCGCCCCCGAGGTGCCCGCGCCACCGCTGCCGCCCGGCGAGCCGCGTGCCAGCGGCACGGGCAGCGCCAGCACCCAGGGCATTGGCGAATTCGACGGTGTGCGCGCCTACCGGCGCGGCGACCCCCTCAAGCTGGTGGTCTGGAAGAAGGCCGCCAAATCGCTGGCCACGGGCACGGACGACCTCGTCAGCCGCGACGCCCAGCAGGCCCAGCGCCACGAGCTTTGGCTGGACCTGGCCCACGCCGCCCTGCCCGGCCACGAAGCGCGCGTCTCGCGCCTGACGGCCTGGGTGCTGCAGGCCGACCGGCTGGGCATCGACTACGGCCTGCGCCTGCCTGGCATGGAACTGGCCCCGGACACCGGTGCGGCCCACCGCCAGCGCTGCCTGGAGGCCCTGGCGCTGTGCTGAGCCTCGCCCCGTCAATTGGTTGCAAAAAGGCCTGCAGCGCCCATCCCGAAAGCGCTGCAGGTTCTGCTTTTCAAAGCGATTGCCTGCCGCTTGCGCAGGCGCCACGCCACACCCCATGACCCTGCGCCAGACCCTTGCCACCCTGCCACGCGACACGCGGGACACGCTGTTTCTGCTGCTGGTGATTGCCTGGGTCGTGGCCCCGCAAGTCGCCCACCTGCCGGTGTGGGCCAGCCTGATGGCGGGCGCCGTGCTGCTGTGGCGCGGCTGGCTGGCCTGGAACGGCCGGCAACTGCCGGGGCGCTGGGCCGTGGCCGGCTTGCTGGCGGTGGCGGTGGCCGGCACGCTGTTCACCCACCAAACCATCCTGGGGCGCGATGCGGGCGTGACGCTCATCGTTATGCTGCTGGCGCTCAAGACGCTGGAGCTGCGTGCGCGGCGCGATGCCATGGTGGTCTTTTTCCTGGGCTTCTTCACGATGCTCAGCAACTTCTTCTTCTCGCAATCGCTGCCCACGGCCGTGGCCATGCTGGTGGCGCTGCTGGGGCTGCTCACGGCCCTGGTCAATGCCCACATGCCGGTAGGGCGCCCGCCGCTGGCGCACGCGTTTCGCCTGGCCGGCACCATGGCGCTGCTGGGCGCGCCCATCATGGCGGCGCTGTTCCTGCTGTTTCCGCGCATGGCGCCGCTGTGGGGCATGCCCAGCGACGCCCTGGCCGGGCGCAGCGGGCTGTCGGGCGTGATGAAGGTGGGCAACATCGCCGAGCTGGCGCTCGACGACAGCGTGGCGCTGCGCGTGCGCTTCGACACCCCCGGCGGTGCCGCGCCGCCACAAAGCGAGCTGTATTTCCGCGGGCCGGTGTTCTCCACCTTTGACGGCAGCGAGTGGCACCCCCTGTCGTACCGCGTGGGCACGCGATCGATGGAGCGCCCTGCCACCCCGGCCCAGCTGCAGGTGCAGGGCGCCGCGCTGCGCTACGAGGTGACGCTGGAGCCCCACAAGCGCCCCTGGCTGCTGGTGCTGGATGCCGCGCGCGCCAAGCCCGCCGTGGCCGGCATGGGCGCCTTCATGACGGACGACCTGCAATGGCTCACCAGCCGCCCGATCACCGACGTGACGCGTTACCGCGCCGAAAGCCACCCGCAGTTTCGCCACGGGCCCGACGCCGCCACCCCCGCGCTGCGCGCCTACACCGAGCTGCCCCCGGGCTTCAACCCGCGCACGCTGGCACTGGCCCAGGAACTGCGCCGCAACCCGCGCATCGCCCCCGACCCGGCCCGCGACGCCACGCCCGCGCTGATCGACGCCGCGCTCACCCGCCTGCGCACCGGTGGCTACCGCTACACGCTGGAGCCCGGCGTGTACGGCCAGCACACGGCCGACGAGTTCTGGTTCGACCGCAAGGAAGGCTTTTGCGAACACATCGCCTCGGCCTTCGTGGTGCTGATGCGCGCCATGGACATTCCGGCGCGCATCGTCACCGGCTACCAGGGTGGCGAACGCAACGCCGTGGACGGCTACTGGACCGTGCGCCAGAGCGACGCCCACGCCTGGGCCGAAGTGTGGATGGCCGGGCGCGGCTGGGTGCGCGTGGACCCCACCAGCGCCGTCGCCCCCGGGCGCACCGGCGCCTTCGAGCGCCTGCAGCCCCCGCGCGGTGCGCTGGCCACCGCCATGGGCACCGTGATGAGCCCCGGCGTGGCGCAGAACCTGCGCGCCCTATGGGAGGCCGTGAACAACGGCTGGAACCAGTGGGTGCTCAACTACACGCAAAGCCGCCAGCTCAACCTGCTCAAGGCGCTAGGGTTTGAATCGCCCAGCTGGCAAGACCTCGCCACCGTGCTGGGCGCGCTGGTAGGGCTGACCGCGCTGGGTGGCGCCGGCTGGACGCTGTGGGAGCGCAGCCAGCACGACCCCTGGCTGCGCCTGCTGGCCCGCGCCCGCCAGCGCCTGGCCAGCAGTGGCTTGACCCTGCCCGACACCCTGCCTCCCCGGGCCATGGCCGTACGGGTGCAGGCACAATTTGGCGATGCCGCGCAGGGCGTGGCCGGCTGGCTGCTGCGACTGGAGCAATGGCGCTATGCCGCCCAGCCCGCTGCCGCTGCCAGCCAGCTCCGCGCCCTGCGCCGCGAATTCCGAACCCTTTCCTGGCCCGCCCCCAGCGCGCGCCGATGAGCCCAACCACATGCTGAAAACTGCCTCAACCGCTCTTTTATTAATAGCTGCTTGCGCAATACCCATAAGCGCCACAGCCCAAAAAAACCATAAATCCGGCAAAACCCGCACAGCAGCCACCGCCCGCAGCGCCACGGCAAACGACGGCACGCCCTACGCCACCCGCGCCGACGCGCTGCAGTTTGCCGACGACCTGGCCGGACGCCGCGACCTCGACCGCGAATGGGTGCGCCAGGCCATCGGGCAGGCCCGCTTTCTGCCCCAGGTGCCCAGGCTCATGCTGCCACCCGCCAAAGGCACGGCCAAGAACTGGCGCGTGTACCGCAGCCGTTTCATCGACCCGGTGCGCATCCGCGCGGGCCTGCGCTTCTGGCAGGACAACGCCGAAACGCTGGCACGGGCGGAGCGCGAATTCGGCGTGCCCGCCGAGATCATCGTGGGCATCATCGGCGTGGAAACCATCTACGGCCAGCAGATGGGCAACTTCCGGGTGATGGATGCGCTGGCCACGCTGGCCTTCGACTTCCCCGCCGCGCACCCGCGCGCCGCCGAGCGCACCGAGTTCTTCCGGCGTGAGCTGGAGCAGTTCCTGAGCCTCACGCACCGCACCAACGTGGACCCGTTCGAGCCGCGCGGCAGCTATGCCGGCGCCATGGGCCTGGGGCAGTTCATGCCATCGAGCTGGGTGCGCTACGCGATTGATTTCGACGGCGATGGCCGCGTGGACCTGTTCAACAGCCCCGCCGACGCCATCGGCTCGGTGGCCAATTACTTCATCGCCCACGGCTGGAAGCCAGGCATGCCCACGCACTACAGCGTGCAGTTCGACCCCGACCCCGCCCGGGTGCAGCTCGACGAGCTGCTGGCCCCCGACATCCTCCCGAGCTTCAGCGCCGCCAGCATGCAGGCCAAGGGCGCCGTGCTGGATGCCGCCGGCGCACAGCACGCCGGGCCGCTGGCCCTGGTGGAACTGCAAAACGGCGACGAGGCACCCAGCTACGTGGCGGGCACCGAAAATTTCTATGCCATCACCCGCTACAACTGGTCGAGCTACTACGCCATGGCCGTGATCGAGCTGGGGCGCGAGGTGGCGGCAGCGCGGGCACGCTAAGCTGCCCCACCTCTTTCACTCACCTACCGCATGTCTGCCAACCTCCCTTCGACCCCTTTTGCAGACGCCATCGTGCGCGTGCGCGGCCTCGGCAAAACCTACGCGGGTGGCTTCCAGGCGCTGAAGAACGTCAACCTGGATATTCGCCGTGGCGAAATTTTTGCCCTGCTCGGCCCGAACGGCGCTGGCAAGACCACGCTGATCAGCATCATCTGCGGCATGACCAATGCCTCCGAGGGCAGCGTGACGGCCGACGGCTTTGATACCGTGCGCGACTACCGTGCCGCCCGCTCCGCCATCGGCCTGGTGCCGCAGGAGCTGCACACCGATTCGTTCGAAACCGTCTGGGCCACAGTGAGCTTCAGCCGCGGGCTGTTTGGCAAGGCCCCCAACCCGGCGCTGATCGAAAAGATCCTGAAAGACCTGTCGCTGTGGGACAAGCGGGACACCAAGATCCTGGCGCTCTCGGGTGGCATGAAGCGCCGCGTGCTGATCGCCAAGGCGCTGTCGCACGAGCCGAAAATCCTGTTCCTCGACGAACCCAGCGCCGGCGTGGACGTGGAGCTGCGCCACGACATGTGGCGCCTGGTGCGCGCGCTGCAGGGCGCCGGCACCACCATCATCCTGACCACGCACTACATCGAGGAAGCCGAAGACATGGCCGACCGCATTGGCGTGATCCGCCAGGGCGAACTGATCGTGGTGGAAGACAAAGACGTGCTGATGCGCAAGCTCGGCAAAAAGCAGCTGACCCTCACGCTGCAGCACCCCATGGAACGCGTGCCCGATGCGCTGGCGCGCTGGCCCCTGGCCCTGTCGGCCGACGGCCATGCACTGACCTACAGCTTTGACACCCAGCAGGAAGACACCGGCATCGCTGCGCTGCTGCGCGCGCTGGGTGAGCACGGCATCGACTTCAAGGACCTGCATTCCTCCGAGAGCTCGCTCGAAGACATCTTCGTCAGCCTCGTCCACGAACGGAAAGCCAGCCAATGATGGGCCTGAACCTGCACGGCGTGCGCGCCATTTACCGCTTCGAGATGCACCGCGCCTTTCGCACCTGGGCGCAGAGCCTGATTGCGCCCGTGCTCTCGACCTCGCTGTATTTCATCGTCTTCGGCTCGGCCATCGGCTCGCGCATGGGCGACATTGGCGGCGTGGACTATGGCGCCTTCATCATCCCGGGCCTGCTGATGCTGTCGCTGCTCTCCGAGAGCATTTCCAATTCGGCCTTTGGCATTTACATGCCCAAGTGGTCGGGCACCATCTACGAACTGCTGAGCGCACCGGTCAACTGGGTCGAGGTGCTGCTGGGCTATGTGGGCGCCGCGGCCACCAAATCGCTGATGGTCGGTGCGCTGATTCTGGCCACGGCGCGGCTGTTCGTGCCCTACGAAATCGCCCACCCGGTGTGGATGCTGGGCTTTCTGGTGCTCACGGCCATCACCTTTTGCCTGTTCGGTTTTCTCATCGGGCTGTGGGCCGACAGCTTCCAGAAGCTGCAGATCATTCCGCTGCTGGTCATCACGCCGCTGACGTTCCTGGGCGGTGCGTTCTACAGCATCAGCATGCTGCCGCCGTTCTGGCAGACGGTCTCGCTGTTCAACCCGGTGGTCTATCTCATCAGCGGCCTGCGCTGGGCCTTCTATGGCGCGGCCGACGTGCACATGGGCGTGAGCGTGGGCATGACGCTGGTGTTCATGGCGGCGTGCCTGGGCCTGGTGTGGTGGGTCTTCAAGACAGGCTACAGGATTCGCCGCTGAGGTGGGTACAGCGCCCTGCGCAGGGAGCGCCCCGCCCACCGCGCAGACCCGCTCAATACCGCTGCATGCTGCAGCTGTGCGGCTGCTGCGCCCGGGCGGCGGGGATCTGCCGCACCACGCGAAAGCCGTAGCCTGAGCCTTCCACATCGAACTTCACACCGGGCGCGCCCTTTTTGTCCATCACGCCCACGGCCAGGGCCTGCTGGAACTGGTGGTCGGACGCGCGCATGCTGCCGCCCTGGCCTGCCAGCTGCACGCTGGCTTTTTCCATCTGCCGGGCCACGGCCACCACGTCGGTGCTGCCCGCGCGCTCGATGGACTGGGCCAGCGCCTCGACCATGAGCTGCATGCGCATGTGCACATAGTCGTCCTGCGGTTTGGGAAAGCGCGTGCGAAAGGACTGGTAGAACGCCTCGCTCTGCGCCCCCGGCACGTTGGGCAGCCAGTCGGCCACGGCCACCACCTTGCCCACACCGGCATCGCCCAGGGCGGCCGGCGCGCCCAGCGCGTTGCCATAGAAGGTGTAGAAGCTGCCGTCAAAGCCCACCTCGCGCGCGGCCTTGACCAGCAGCGTGAGATCGTTGCCCCAGTTGCCCGTGACCACGGCCTGCGCGCCGCTGGCCTTGATCTTGACGGCATAGGGCGCGAAGTCCTTGACCCGGCCGATGGGGTGCAGCTCATCGCCCACCACGGCCACGTCGGGGCGCTGCGCGGCCAGCTGCCGCTTGGCCTCGCGCAGCACGGCCTGGCCAAAGCTGTAGTCCTGCCCGATGAGGTACACGCTTTTGAGCGCCTTGTCCTCGCGCACCACCTCCATCAGGGCGGCCATGCGCATGTCGGCATGGGCGTCAAAGCGGAAATGCCAGAAGCTGCATTTTTCGTTGGTGAGGATGGGATCGACCGCCGAGTAGTTGAGGAACAGCACGCGCTTGCCCGGCTCGCGCTCGTTGTGCTTGTTGATGGCATCGATCAGCACCGCCGCCGTGGCCGACGAATTGCCCTGCAGGATGACCTGCGCGCCATCATCGATGGCCGCACGCAGGGCCGACAGGGCCTCTTCGTTCTGGCCCTTGCTGTCGTAGCGCTCCAGCGCCAGCGGGCGGGCACCACCGGCCGCTGCGGGCAGTTGCACGCCGCCGCGCGCATTCACGCGCTCGACCGCCCAGTAGATGTTGCGAAAAACCGCCTCGCCGGTATTGGCGAACGGGCCCGAGAGGCTTTCGATCAGGGCCATCTTGACGGGCCTGGCCTGCGCTACTGCCGCCGTAGGTGCCGGGGCCTGCGCCCAGCCGGCAGACACCGGGGCCAGCACGCCTGCCAAGGCGGCAAGCACGGCCCAAACGGATGGACGTAATGCCGCTGCGCCTGATTTCAAGCCCGGGGAGCGCAATTTATTCATGCCATTTTCTCCTTGAAATGCGGCGGGGCCGCACACACCTCTTTGGCATGCGGCGACCACGTCGAGAGCCGCGCAGTGTATAGGAGCCACCCCATGATTTTCGCCCCCATGATCCGCCGCGCCGCCTACGCCAGTGCACCCCGTTCTTCTGACCTGGCGCTGCAACGCTTCCTGATGGGCACTCTCGCAACACCGGCCCGCGCCAGCACCGCCGGCGTCACCGTGGCCCGCGATGACAAGGCCACCACGCTGCAACTGGACGTGCCCGGCCTGGCGCGCGAGCAATTGCAGATCAGCATCGACGGCAATGTGGTCCAGCTGCAAAGCGTGGAAGGCGCACCCCGCCAGGTGCAGCGCGCCTGGGAGCTGGCCAATGCCATTGACGCCGCCGCCAGCACGGCCAAGCTGGAGAACGGCGTGCTCACGCTCACGCTGGTGCGGCAGGTACCCGCCGACAAGTCAGTGCAGCTGGTCGTGCACTGAGCGGCGGCAAGGGGCAGCCTCCGGCTGCTCCCCATTCGACAAAAAAACGGTACGAATTAGCATCAAGCGGCGCGATCCATCACCGCGCCTGCGTCACTCGTGCCGCAGCGCATCAATCGGGTCCATGCGCGCCGCGCGGCGGGCCGGGAAGTAGCCGAACACCACCCCGATCCCGGCCGAGAACACGAACGACAGCAGGTTGACGCCGGGGTTGAAGAGGTAGGGCACATCCATCAGGGCCGACAGGCCCACCGAGGCGCCCGTGGCCAGCACGATGCCGATCAGCCCGCCCAGGGCGGCCAGCACCACGGCCTCGATCAGGAACTGCAGCAGCACCTCGCGCTCCAGGGCGCCAATGGCCAGGCGCAGGCCGATCTCGCGGGTGCGCTCGGTCACGCTCACCAGCATGATGTTCATGATGCCGATGCCGCCCACCAGCAGGCTCACCGCGGCCACGGCGCCCAGCAGCATGGTCAGCACCTTGGTGGTGCCCGAGAGCGTGTCGGCCAGCTGCTTGGTGTCGAGCACGTTGAAGTTGTCCTCGTCGGTATCCGACAGCTTGCGCAGCTCGCGCAACAGTTGCGTGAGGCTGGCCTTCACGCGCTCGGGGTCGCTGCCGTCCTGCATGGACACCAGCAGCGTGTTGACGCGCGTGTTGCCGGTCACGCGGCGCTGCAGCGTGCGCAGCGGCACCAGCACGGTGTCGTCCTGGTCGTTGCCGAAGGCGCCCTGCCCCTTGGAGGCCAGCACGCCCACCACCTCGCATGAAAACGCCTTCACCCGCAGCTGCTCACCCACGGCATCGCGTGTGCCATACAGCTCGCGACGCACGGTCTCGCCAATCAGGCACACGGCGGCACCGGCGCGCAGCTCGGCGTCCGTGAACACACGTCCGGTGCGCACGGCCCAGTTGCCGGTTTCGAGCCAGGCATTGGTGCTGCCGATGATGCTGGTGGTCCAGTTGCGCCCGCCGGCCACCACGGTGGCACTGGTGCGCGCCTCGGGTGCCACGGCCAGGATGCCGCCAATCTGCTGGGCAATCACATCGGCATCGGTGTCCTTGAATGCGGGCGCCCCGGAACCACCGCCTGGGCCCATGCGCTGGCCAGGGCGGACCTGCAGCAGGTTGGTGCCCAGGCCCGAGATCTGGTTTTGCACCGCCATGGTGGCGCCATTGCCCAGCGTGACCATGGTGATGACGGCGCTGACGCCGATCACGATGCCCAGGATGGTGAGGAACGAGCGCATCAGGTTGCGCCGGATCGAGCGCAGGGCGAGCAAAAGGGTGTTGAGCAGCATCAGGAAACCTCGGGCGCAGGAACGACAGGCTCGACCGCTGCATGGGCGCGCAAGCCCACGGGGTGCGGGTTGGGCGCATCGCTGTCCACCCGGCCATCGACGAAGCGCACGATGCGCCGGGCATAGGCGGCCATGTCGGGCTCGTGGGTGACCATCAGCACGGTGATGCCCTGCTCGGCGTTGAGCCGCCAGAGCAGCTCCATGATTTCCTGGCTGCGCTGGGTGTCGAGGTTGCCGGTGGGCTCATCGGCCAGCAGCACGGCCGGCTCGGTGACGATGGCGCGCGCAATGGCCACGCGCTGCTGCTGCCCGCCCGACAGCTCGGACGGCGTGTGGTGCTCCCAGCCCTTGAGGCCCACGGCATCCAGCGCGCGGGCCGCAGCGGCGTGGCGGGCCGTGGCCGATTCGCCCCGGTACAGCAGGGGCAGCTCGACGTTTTCCTGTGCCGAGGTGCGCGCCAGCAGGTTGAAGCCCTGGAACACAAAGCCGAAATACTGCCGGCGCAGGCGCGCGCGCTCGTCGCGCGAGAGCGATTCCACATGCACGCCCTTGAACAGGTATTCGCCGGCGGTGGGCCGGTCCAGGCAGCCCAGGGTGTTCATGGCGGTGGATTTGCCGGAGCCGCTGGGGCCCATGATGGCCACGAAATCGCCCTGGGTGATGTCGAGGTCCACCCCTTTCAGCGCCTGGAAGGCCAGCGCGCCCTCGCCATACACCTTGGTCACGCCGCGCAGGCGGATCAGCGGCGGCGCATTGCCGGGCAGCCGGCCGCCCTCACCCGGGGCGTTTGCGGCCTCGCTCATTTCGCGGCCCCGGTGGCGCGCTGGTCGGTGATGACGGCCATGCCCTCGGCCAGGCCTTCGCCGCTGACCTCGGTGCGGCGGCCATCGCTGATGCCCACCTGCACCGTCACGGCATGCGCGGCGCCGTCCTGGAACACCCACACCTGGCGGGTACGGCCCGCGCCGTCGGCCGCATCGCCGCCAGCGCCGCCAGCGCCGGATCGGCGTGTGCCCGAGCGCGGCATGCGCGGCATCAGCTGCGACATGATGCCGCCACTCGACGACGCAGGCTGCGCCGCCGCCCCTGCCGCAACGGCAGGCGTGAAGCGCAGCGCCGTGTTGGGCACCAGCAGCACATCGTTGCGCTCGGTGGAGGTGATGGTGGCTGCGGCCGTCATGCCGGGGCGCAGGCTCAGGTCGGCGTTGTCCACCTCCAGCCAGGTGATGTAGGTGACCACGTTGTCGGTCTTGGTGGAGCCGAACGACACCCGCGTGACCTTGGCCGGATAACGGCGCGACGGGTAGGCGCTGACCGTGAAGCTGGCTTTCTGGTCGAGCTTCACCGAGCCCACGTCGGCCTCGTCCACGCTGACATCGAGCCGCAGCCGCGTGAGGTCTTCGGCCAGCGTGAACAGCGTGACGGCCTGCAGCGAGGCGGCCACGGCGTTGCCGGGCTCGACCGAACGGGTCAGCACCACGCCGTCGATGGGCGAGCGGATCGAGGCCTTGGACAGGTTGGTGGTGTCGGTGGACAGCGCCGCCCGGGCGTCGTCCACCGAGGCGCGGGCACTGGCCTCATCGGCGCGGGCCCGTTCGAGCGTGGCCCGGCCGGTATCCAGCTCGGCGGCCGAGGGCACCTTGCCCCCCGACAGGCGCGCCACCTCCTCCAGCCGCGCAAAACCGGCCTGCGCCTCTTTGGTGGTGGCCTGCGCCTGCGCCAGCCGCGCCTGCGCCGCCGCCAGCGAGGCGCGCGAGCGCAGCACCTGCGCATCGAGTTTGGCGGTGTCGAGTTCGACCAGCACCTGGCCCTTTCTGACCTTGTCGTTCACGTCCACCAGCACGTTTCTGACGGTGCCCGACAGCTCGCTGCCAATGGTCACCGCCCGCGTCGGCTGCAAGGTGCCGTTGGCCGACACGTTGAGCGTGAGATTGCCCCGGACCACCTCTTCGGTCACATACACCGGGGCTGCGCTGGCGCGCTGGTGGCTCTGCCAGTAATAAAGGCCGCCCCCCGCGGCCACCAGCACTGCCACCCCCAGCCACAGGGAGGAGCGTTGCCACCAGCGGCGCGGCTTGCCTCCGCCGAGCAGCGCCTGCAGATCGGCGGCAGTGGAAGGGCTGGCGGGGGATGCGTTCTTTTCAGGAGAGTTCATGGCCATCGAATTCGGTGTCTGTTGGAGGTATCTGGTGGCGGTCCAACCGCTGTTTGCGGGCGTGAGGGGACGGCGCTACTGCCAGCCACCGCCCAGCGCCTTGTACAGCCGCACATGGTCGGCCGACACACTGGCCACGGTGGCGGCCACGCTGTCCTGAGTGGACAGCAGCGTGCGCTGGGTTTCCAGCACCGACTGGAAGTCGATCAGGCCGCTGCGGTAGCGCTGGCGGGCCAGCAAGTCCGCATTGCCCGCGGCGTCGGCGGCCGCCTGCAGGCGCACCAGGCGTTCGCGGTCCCCTTGCAGGGCTGCCAGGGCGTCTTCCACATCCTTGAGCGCCGTGAGCACCGAGGCTTCATAGGCCACGCGGGCCTGCGCCAGCGCCGCCTCCTGCACACGCACCTGCGCCCGCGCCGCGCCACCATCGAACACGGGCACCGACACACTGGCCAGCAAGGCGCTGACCACGGAGCTGCCATTGCCGAGGGCGCCCAGCGTGAGGGCGCGCAGGCCCAGATTGCCCGAAATGCTGAAGTCGGGGTAGCGCGCGGCATCGGCTTGCGACACCCGGGCCAGAGCGGCGGCAATGCGCTGCTCGGCAGCGCGCACATCGGGCCGCTGGCGCAGGGTTTCTGCAGGAATGGCCAGCGCCAGGTCTTGCGCGGGCTGGGGCACGGCGGCGGGCTCTGCCAGCAGCGCATCGAGCGCCAGCGGGGCCTGTCCGGTCAGCACGGCCAGGCTGTGGCGCGACTGTGCCAGGCTCGATGCGAGCGCGGGAATCTGCGCTGCCGTCTGCTCGGCCGCCGCACGGGCCTGCTCGGCCACCAGCGAGGTGGTCAGCCCGGCCTGCAGGCGCCACTGGGTGATCTGCAGCGCCTCCTGCTGGCTCGCCAGGTTGCTGCGCGCAATGGCCAGCCGCTGCTGCAGGCCCCGCAGCTCGACGTAGTTCACGGCGGCTTCGGCGGCCAGCGACACCTGCACGTCGGCCAGGCTGGCCTCGGCGGCCCGGGCATCGGCCTGGCTGGCGTTCACGCCGCTGCGCAGGCGGCCAAACACATCGGGCTCCCAGCTGGCGTCAAACCCCGCCTGAAAGCTGTTGCCCGTGCTGTTCGAGGCCCGGCTGCGCTGCGCCGAAGCCGAAGCCCCCACGCTGGGCAGCAGGCCGGCGGCCTGCACATCCACCTGGGCGCGCGCCTGCTGCAAGGCGGCTTGCGCGCTGCGCACGCTGGTGTTGGCCTGCAGGGCCTGCGTGACCAGCTGCGTGAGCTGCGGGTCGTTGAACCGCTGCCACCATTGCGCCAGGGAGGTGGCGGGCATGTCCGCAGCAGTTGGCGCGGACCATGCGGGCGGCACCGCTGTCTGCGGCAGCCGGCTGTCGGGTGGCGCCAGGCTGGCACAGCCGGCCAGCAGGGCCACGGCCGAGGTCAACCACCAGGGTGAAACAGCGCCCATCCGGCGAAAAGGGGCGCGCTGCGCAGGGCGCGCTGCGGTGGCAAAGGAACGTTCATTCATGGCATAGAGGCAGCGTGCATGGCAGGCCCCATTGTGCGGTTCAGTCATGTCCTGCCCGCTACAGCCAAGTGAAGCCCGGGTAAAGCTGCCGCACATTGCACCCGAACGATCCCTGCGTAGCGGCGCCGGTCAACGCCCCCGCAATTCAGCCCCCCAGGGCGTCCAGCGGCCAGCGGGGTTTGACGTCGAACGCATAGGCGCGGTTGGCCATCTGCTGGCCCGCCTGCAGCCGCATGGCGGCCGCCATGGCGATCATGGCGCCGTTGTCGGTGCACAGGTGCAGCTCGGGGTAGTGCACGCGCACCTTGCCCTGCGCGCAAGCCGCATCGAGCTGGGCGCGCAAATGCCGGTTGGCGCCCACGCCACCCGCCACCACCACGCGCTTCAAGCCCGTCTGCTTCAGGGCCGTGAGCGTTTTTTTCACCAGCACTTCCACAATCGCCGCCTCGGTACTCGCGGCCAGGTCGGGCTTGCGCGCCTCCAGCGCATCCCCGAGCTTCTTGGCCTGGGTGAGCACGGCAGTCTTGAGCCCGGCAAAAGAAAAATCAAGGTTGCCGCTGTGCAGCAAGGGGCGCGGCAGCTTGAAGGCCGCCGGGTCGCCCTGCTCGGCCAGGCGCGACAGCGCGGGCCCGCCAGGGTAGCCCAGTCCCATGAGCTTGGCCGACTTGTCAAACGCCTCGCCGGCCGCATCGTCGATGGTTTCGCCCAGCAGTTCGTAGCGGCCCACGCCGTCCACCCGCATGAGCTGCGTGTGGCCGCCCGACACCAGCAAGGCCACGAAGGGAAATTCCGGCGGGTCGGCACTCAAAAAGGGCGACAGCAAATGCCCTTCGAGGTGGTGCACGCCCAGCACGGGCTTGTCGAGTGCGGCGCCCAGCGCGCAGGCCACGCCAGCGCCCACCAGCAGTGCACCGGCCAGGCCCGGCCCGCGGGTGTAGGCCACCACATCCACGTCGGCCAGGCGCTGGCCCGCTTCGGCCATGACGGCCTCGGTCAGCGGCAGCACGCGGCGGATATGGTCGCGGCTGGCCAGCTCGGGCACCACGCCGCCATAGGCCTGGTGCATCTCGATCTGGCTGTGCAAGGCATGCGCCAGCAAGCTGGGCACGGCCACCCCGCCGGTGGAGCGGACCAGCGCCACGCCGGTTTCATCGCACGAAGATTCAATACCCAGGATCAGCAAGCTCATGCCCCGAGTGTAAAACCCGGCGCCTGCCCAGTCGGGTCCACCGCCAACTCACAGCCAACGCCCACAGCGTGCACCATCCCGGCGCACCAACATGTGGCGTAAATCTTGCTTGTTGCTGCGGCATGACCGACGCCCTGCGCATTGTGGTGGTGGCCCCCGACCTGGCCATTGCCGACCCCGACGACGAACACGCCGCCGCACAGGCGGAACGCTCGCGGGCGCTGCGCATCGGCCTGCTGGAAAACAACTTCAACCTCATTGCCACGCTGCCGGCCGATGTGTTTCTGGGCGAGCGGCTGGCCCAGCTGCAGCCCGACCTGATCATCGTGGACGCAGAAAGCGAGGCCCGCGACGCCCTCGAACATGTGGTGATGGCCACCCGCGACGCACGCCGCCCCATCGTCATGTTCACCAATGACGAGGACACCACGCATGTGAAAGACGCCGTGGCCGCCGGCGTGTCGGCCTACATCGTGGCCGGGCTGGCGCCCCAGCGCATCCGCCCCATCCTGGATGTGGCCATGGCGCGCTTTGCGCACGAGCAGGCACTGCGCACCGAACTGGCCGACGCCAGAACCGAGCTGCAGGACCGCAAGACCATCGACCGCGCCAAGGGCGTGCTGATGCAGCGCCAGGGCCTCACCGAACAGGCGGCCTACGAAAAACTGCGCAAAACCGCCATGGACAAGGGCCTGAAGCTGGGCGAAGTGGCCAGGCGGATGCTCGACATGGTCGATCTGCTGGGCTGAGGCACCACCCCGTCCAGGCAAAAAAAACGCTGCCCGAAGGCAGCGCTTTGCAGGTTGCGCAGAGATCGTGCAGGCGCGCTCAGAACGCCGGAACCACGGCACCCTTGTATTTTTCCTGCATGAATTTCTTCACCTCGGCGCTGTGCAGGGCCTTGATCAGCTTGGCAATGCTGGCGTCGTTGGCACGGTCGGCACGGGCAGCCACGATGTTGGTGTAGGGCGAGTCGGCACCTTCGATGAACAAGGCGTCCTTGGTGGGGTTGAGCTTGGCTTCGATCGCATAGTTGGTGTTGATCAGGGCCAGGTCCACGTCGGCCAGCGCACGGGGCAGCAGCGGCGCTTCGAGTTCCTTGAACTTCAGCTTCTTGGGGTTCTTGACCACATCCAGCGGCGTGGGCGTGAGGCTCTTGGGGTCCTTGAGCTCGATCAAGCCCTGCTTGGCCAGCAGGATCAGGGCGCGGCCGCCGTTGGACGGGTCGTTGGGGATGGCCACCGTGGCGCCGTCCTTGAGGTCCTTCAGGTTCTTGAGCTTGCTGGAATAGGCGCCGAAGGGCTCCACATGCACCTTGCCGCCCGGCACCTGCACCAGGCTGGTCTTGCGGTCCTTGTTGAAGCTGTCCAGGTAGGGCTGGTGCTGGAAGAAGTTGGCATCGAGCTGCTTGTCCTCCACGGCCATGTTGGGCTGCACGTAGTCACTGAACTCCTTGACCTGCAGGTCCACGCCCTGGGCCTTGAGCTGGGGTTTCACGAAATTCAGGATCTCGGCGTGCGGCACGGCCGTGGCGGCCACCTTCAATACATCGGCGGCATGGGCGCTGATGGCCAGTGCGGCGAGGGCCAGTGCGGACAGGGTCTTCTTCAACATGAGGGGGCTCTTTCAATGGATGAATACACGGCAGGGCTCCAAAAATACGGGATAACCCTGAGCTGGACAGCAAGTGTAAACAGCCATGCCGCCGGAAGGCGGCTCTTTAGCTATTTCTTGATATAAAAATTAGGTTTTATATACGACTCAATCCGCGCGTATCTCGTTTGCACCGGAGATGCCTCACGCGATGCCGAGGCATCCAATCGCCCGATTTCGCCCCAGCACTGAGGGCAAGTGCCTTGCGCGGCCATGAAAAGATCGTGAACACGTTCCGAGGCCAGCAAGCCAGCAGGTCATGCCAGCTGCCACTCGACCGATGAAGGCGCGGGCCAGGCGGGTGGCATAGAGGTGATGCGAGGCCCCAGCCTGCGCGAAGACAGGCCTGCCGCCGCCGTCATCGGGGGCGAACTGGCGGCCTGACGCCTCTCAAGCTGGCTCATCTCCCTCTGCCGCGCCCTGCGCGGCATCGATGCGCTGCATGTTGTCCAGCAGCTTCAGCAGATAGTGCAGCGCATGCACCTGGTCGCTGACCGAGAAACCCTCCAGGGCCTGCGCGTAGTAGGCCTCGATCTTGACCTGGGCTGCATGCTCCCAAGTGTGGCGCCCTGCCTGCGTCATCGCAACCAGGCGTGAACGCCGGTCACGCCCGTCAGGGGCGCTACTCACATGGCCCTCGCGCTCCATGCGGCTGATCAGGCCGGCCAGGTTCTGCCGGCTCATCATCAGATAGCGCGCCAGCGCCCCGATGCTCATGCCCGCGGGCTCGCGCGACAACGCACCCAGCACGGCCCACTGCTGCGTGGTCAATCCCTCGGATTCGACCGCACGAGAGCCAGTTTTATGCAACATATTTGCACATTGATAGAGCCTGAAGAAAAATCTATTGGCCAGCTCAGATTTCGCATGATCTCTCTTGAATTTAGGGTTTTCCATTATTTTCCTCTTGATTTCCAGTCTTGTTTTCAGGAATTTTTAGGCCTAATATAGGCAACATATTTACTTAAATGCTTGTCGCAATCTCTAACATGGCAAGCATAGCAACCCCTGACCAGGAGAGAAAGCACATGCAAGGACTCAAGAATCAGACCGTCATCGTGACCGGCGGCGGCGGTGGCATCGGTAGCGCCACCTGCCGGCGTTTCGCAGCGGAAGGTGCCAAGGTGGCCGTGTTTGACATGAATCTCGCCGCCGCTGAAAAAGTGGCTGCCGACATCCGCACGGCAGGCGGCCAGGCGGCCGCCTTTGCCTGCGACATCACCCAGCGCGACCAGGTGGACGCCGCCGTGGCCGCCACCGAGTCCCAACTCGGCCCCGTCAACGTGCTGGTCAACAACGCCGGCTGGGACGTATTCAAGCCCTTCGTCAAGACCGTGTCGGCCGAGTGGGACAAGCTGATCGCCATCAACCTGACCGGCGCGCTGCACATGCTGCACGCCGTGCTGCCCGGCATGAGCGAGCGCAAGTCGGGCCACATTGTCAACGTGGCCTCGGACGCGGCGCGCGGCGGCTCGTCGGGCGAGGCCGTGTATTCCGCCTGCAAGGGCGGGCTGGTGGCGCTGTCCAAGACCCTGGCGCGCGAGCATGCCCGCCACGGCATCAACGTGAACGTAGTCTGCCCCGGCCCCACCGACACAGCCCTGCTGGCCGGTGTAGCCGAGGGTGCACGCGACCCCGCCAAACTGATCGACGCCTTCAAGAGCGCCATCCCCATGGGTCGCCTGGGCCAGCCCGAAGACCTGGCTAACGCCATTGTGTTCTTTGGCAGCGCAGACGCGGCCTTCATCACTGGCCAGGTCATCAGCGTCTCCGGCGGTCTGACCATGCACGGCTGACCCCGCGCCGTTCCCATCCATTTTTCCAAGGAGCACATCATGCAATTCGAAGACATCCTGTACGAAGTGAAGAACGGCGTGGCCTGGATCACGATCAACCGGCCCGAGAAGATGAACGCCTTCCGCGGCACCACTTGCGACGAGATCATCAAGGCCTTGAACAAGGCCGGCTACGACAAGAGCGTGGGCGCCATCGTGCTGGCCGGCGCCGGCGACCGGGCGTTTTGCACCGGTGGCGACCAGTCGGCGCACGACGGCAACTACGACGGGCGCGGCACCATCGGCCTGCCCATGGAGGAGCTGCACACCGCCATCCGCGACGTGCCCAAGCCCGTGATCGCGCGCGTGCAGGGTTTTGCCATCGGCGGCGGCAACGTGCTGTGCACCATCTGCGACCTGACCATCTGCTCCGACAAGGCCGTCTTCGGCCAGGTGGGTCCCAAGATGGGCTCGGTGGATCCGGGCTACGGCACGGCCTTCCTGGCCCGCGTGGTGGGAGAGAAGAAGGCGCGCGAGATCTGGTACCTGAACAAGCGCTACTCGGGTCAGGAGGCCGTGGCCATGGGTCTGGCCAATATCTGCGTGCCGCACGAGCAGCTCGACGCCACCGTGCAGGAATGGGCCGAGACCATCTGTGAGCGCAGCCCCACGGCCATCGCCATCGCCAAGCGCAGCTTCAACATGGACACGGCACACCAGGCTGGCATTGCCGGCATGGGAATGTACGCGCTCAAGCTGTTCTACGACACCGAGGAATCGCGCGAGGGTGTGAACGCGCTCAAGGACAAGCGCAAGCCCGAGTTCCGCAAGTACGCCAAGTAAGCCCGACCGGAAAGCGCGCCATGCCAACCGATGCCCTCCCTTCGTCCGGCGCTGTGTGGTGGCCCGACCGCCACACGGTGGACAACGCCAACCTCACGCGCTTCATGCGGGCGCTCGGGGTCGACAGTTTCGAAGCGCTCAACGAGCGCGCCAGCGCCGACCCGGCGTGGTTCCATGACGCGCTGATCCGCTTCCTCGACTACCGGTTTGAACAGCCCTACGAACAGGTGCTGGACTTGGGCGAGGGGCTGCCCTTCGCCCGCTGGTGCGTGGGCGGCACCACCAACGTGGTGCTCAACTGCATCGACCGGCGCCGGGGCTCGCCGCGTTACGACCAGGAGGCGCTGGTCTGGGAGGGCGAAGACGGCACGGTGTCCGCCTGGACCTTCGCCGACCTCGACCGCGAAACCTGCCGTCTGGCCTGGGGCCTGCGCCAGCTGGGCCTGGGGCCGGGCGATGTGGTGGGCATGTACCTGCCCAACCTGCCGCAGGCGGCCGCCGCGATGCTGGCCGTGGCCAAGATCGGCGGCATCGTGCTGCCCATGTTCTCGGGCTTTGGCGCCGATGCCATTGCCCAACGATTGGCGGATGGCCAGGCCGCTGCGCTGATCACGGTGGATGGTTCGCTGCGGCGGGGCAAGCCGGTGGGCGCCAAGGCCGTCGCCGACGAGGCGTTGCAGCAGTGCCCGGGTGTGCGCCATGTGGTCGTACTGGGACACTTGGCCACCGAACACGGCTGGCAATCGGGGCGCGACCACTGGTGGCACGCGCTGGTGGCCGGCGCCCCAGCCGACTGCGCGGCCGTGCCCACCGAGGCCATGCCTGCCGACGCCCCCTTCCTGCTGATGTTCACCTCGGGCACCACGGGCAAGCCCAAGGGCGTGGTGCACTCGCACTGCGGCTTCCCGGTCAAGACGGCGCTGGACCTGTCGATCTGCATGGACCTCAAGCCCGAGGACCGATTTTTGTGGATGTCGGACATGGGCTGGCTCGTGGGCCCGATTCTGGTGTTCGGCGGCCTGCTGATGGGCTCCACGGTGGTGCTGGCCGAAGGTGCGCCCAACTACCCGCAGCCCGACCGGCTGTGGCGCCTCATCGAGCGCCACCGCGTCAGCTACCTGGGCCTGGCGCCCACGGTGGCGCGGTTGTCGATGTCGCTCGATGGCGCGGCGCTCGATGCCCTGGACCTCAGTTCGCTGCGCGTCATCGTTTCCACCGGTGAACCCTGGACGCCCGAGGCCTGGCAGTGGACCTTCGAGTGCGTGGGCCAGAAAAAAGTCCCGCTGCTCAACTATTCCGGCGGCACCGAGGTGGGCGGCATCCTCACCGGCACGGTGATCCACCCGCTCAAGCCCTGCGCCTTCGCCGGCCCGGTGCCGGGCACGGGCGCCGACGTGGTCGATGCGGAAGGCGCCAGCGTCGGCCCCGGCGTGACGGGCGAGCTGGTGATGCGCAGCCCCAGCATCGGCCTGACGCGCGGGTTGTGGCACGACCGCGAGCGCTACCTGGAGAGCTACTGGTCGCGCCTGCCCGGGCTGTGGGTGCATGGCGACTTTGCCAGCCGCGACGCCGACGGCATGTGGTACGTGCACGGCCGCTCCGACGACACGCTCAAGATCGCCGGCAAGCGGACTGGTCCCTCGGAAATCGAGGCGCTGCTGATGGCCACCGGCCTGGTCCAGGATGCCGCCGCCATCGGTGTGCCCGATGCGGTCAAGGGCACGGCGGTGGTCTGCATCTGCGTGCCGCGCCCCGGCATCGACCCGGCGGGCGCGCTCAAGACCCTGTCGGCTGCCGTCGTGGCCGGTCTCGGCGGCGCCTTCCGTCCGGCCCAGGTGGTCCTGGTGGACGACCTGCCGCGCACCCGCAACATGAAGATGATGCGCCGCGTCGTGCGCGCCGCCTGGCTGGGCGACGACCCGGGCGACCTCAGCACCCTGGTCAACCCTGAATCGGTCCAGGCCATCCGCGCGGCGTTGGCCGCCCAGGGAGGCGCGTGATGCGCCGTGACCACACACCGGCCTGGGTGCCGGCCAGCCATGACAACACAGGAGACACCATGACCCCCCTCGCATCCCACCGCAGCCTGCGCTGCCTCGCACGCCGCACCCTGGCCCTCGGTGCCGCCGCATTTCTCGCCACGGCCGCGCTGCCTGCCGCCAGCCAGTCCGCTGCGTGGCCGGCCAAGCCCGTGCGCCTGGTGGTGGGCTTCGCACCCGGTGGCGGCACCGACGTGATGGCCCGCGCCCTGGCGCAGTCGCTGTCTGAAGCCATGGGGCAGACCTTCATCGTGGACAACAAGCCCGGCGTCAGCGGCACGCTGAGCGCCAGCGAGGTGTCGCGCGCCGCGCCCGACGGCTACACCTTCCTCGTGGCGCCGACCTCGGTGGAAACCGTCAACCCGCTGCTGTTCAAGTCCAACCTCGTGCCCACGCGCGACCTGGCGCCCGTGATGGGCATCGGGCGCATGCAGATGTACCTGGTGGCGCGCCCGACGTTGGATGCCAAGGACGTCAAGCAGCTCCTCGCCCTGGCGAAATCCCAGCCGGGCAAGCTCAACTACGCGTCCTCGGGGCCCGGCACGCCGCCCCACCTGGCCGGCGAGCTGTTCAAGCAAAGTACCGGCACCTTCATCACGCACGTACCCTACCGAGGCTCCGCGCCGGCCCTGCAGGATGTGATGGCCAGCCAGGCCGATTTCGTCTTCGACCCCGGCATCGCCTTCCCCCACATCAAGGCCGGCAAGGTCAAGCTGCTGGCCGTGGCCAGCGACCGCAAGTCCCCGTTCTTCCCGGACGCGCCCACCTACGCCGACCTGGGCATCAAGAATGCCAGCCTGGACATCTGGTTCGGCGTCTGGGCGCCGAACAAGGTACCCGCCGAAATCACCGAGCGCCTGTCGCGCGAGATCACGAAGGCCCTGGCAGCGCCCGCGCTCAAGGAGCGCTTCAACAGCCTGGGCGCCGAGCCCGTAGCGCTGGAGACGGCCCCATTCCGCAAGCTGCTGGCCGACGAGGGCGGCACGCTGTCGGCGCTGATCAAGGACCGCAAGATCGTCGCCGACTGAGCACCCACGCCCTTGCCATCGACGGCGCCCCCGCCGAGCCACCACACCCGTGGGGTGGCGCCATTTCTGGAGACCCTGATGAACCCGAACCCCTATATCAACGAAGACCTGCAGGCGCTGGCCGAATCGGTGCGCCGCTTTGCCCAGGAGAAGGTCGCGCCTGGCTTCCAGGAGCGCGACCGTACCCGGGTGCTGGACCGTGCCCTGCTGCGCGAGATGGGCGAGCTCGGCTTCATCGTGCCCGAGTTGCCCGAGCAGTTCGGTGGCCTGGGGCTGGGCTGCCTGGCGGCCGGCGTGATCCACGAGGAAATGGCACGTGCCGACCTGAGCTTCTCGTACCTGAACCTGCTGGCCTCGCTGAACGCGCAGATCCTGTCCAAGTACGGCCAGCCCGAGGTGGTCAAGCCCTGGCTGCAAAAGCTCATCCAGGGCCAGGCCATCTGCGCCATCGCGCTGACCGAGCCGCGCGGCGGCTCCGACGCGGCCAACCTGCGCCTGCGCATCGAGCGCGTGGGCGATGCATACGTCATCAACGGTGAGAAGACCTCCATCTCGGCGGCCGACCAGGCCGACATCGCCGTGGTCTTCGGCCGCACCGGCACGCCCGAATCCGGCGCACATGGCGTCACGGCCCTGCTGGTGCCGATGGACACGCCTGGCGTCACCACCAACCGCTTCGACTGCCACGGCCAGCGCGCCATCGGGCGCGGCTCCATCTTCTTCGAGAACGTGCGCGTGCCCGTCAGCCACCGCCTGGGCGACGAGGACAAGGGCTTCGTGCAGGTGATGCACGGCTTTGATTTTTCGCGCTCGCTCATCGGCCTGCAATGCCTGGCCGTGGCGCGCGTGGCGCTGGACGAGACCTGGCAGTACATCACCGAGCGCCAGGCCTTCGGCCAGCCGCTCTCGGCCTTCCAGGGCGTGACGCACCCGCTGGCACAGTACGACACCGAAGTGGAAGGCGCGCGCCTGTTGTGCCTGCAGGGCCTGTGGCTCAAGGACCAGGGCCTGCCCCACACCGCCGAGGCCGGCATGGCCAAGTGGTGGGGGCCGAAGCTGGCCTACGACGTGATCCACCAGTGCCTGCTGTGCTTCGGCCACGGCGGCTACGACCGCGGCCTGATGGAACAGCGCCTGCGCGATGTGCTGGGTTTCCAGATCGGCGACGGCACGGCCCAGATCATGAAAACCATCATCGCCCGGACGCGGGCGGGACGCAAGAACGTACCCGCCTGAAGCTGCACACACAAAATCAAGGAGACAAACCATGCAATTCGACGCCGTACTGCTGCCCCCGCGCCGTGAGCGCATGATCACCCGGGGCCTCTGGCACGACCGCACCATCAACGATGACCTGGACGCTTGCGCCGCCACCTGCCCCGACAAGCTTGCGCTGACGGCATTGCGCGTGGAAACGGGAGAATTCCGGCGCTTCACCTACGGCGAGCTGGCACGCATGACCGACCGCATCGCCGTAGGCCTCACGCGGCTGGGCGTGGGCAAGAACGACATCGTGGCCTGCCAGCTGCCCAACTGGTGGCAGTTCACGCTGACCTACCTGGCCTGCTCGCGCATCGGCGCGGTGATGAACCCGCTGATGCACATCTTCCGCGAGCGCGAGCTGTCGTTCATGCTCAAACACGGCGAAGCCAAGGTCATGATCGCACCCAAGACCTTCCGCGGCTTCGATTTCGAAAAGATGGTCACCGACCTGCAGCCCAGCCTGCCGCACCTGCAGCACCTGGTGGTGGTGGACGGCACCGGCGCCAACAGCTTCGAGGCGCTGCTGAGCGGCCCGGAATGGGAGCAGGCGCCTGACGCGCGGAACATCCTCACGCGCAACCGCCCGGGCCCGGACGACATCACGCAGCTCATCTACACCTCGGGCACCACTGGCGAGCCCAAAGGCGTGATGCACTCGGCCAACACGGTGATGGCCAACATCGTCCCCTACGCCCAGCGCCTGCACCTGGACGCCGAGGACATCATCCTCATGGCCTCGCCCATGGCGCACCAGACCGGCTTCATGTACGGGCTGATCATGCCCGTCATGCTCAAGGCCAGCGTGGTGCTGCAGGACATCTGGGAGCCCAAGAAGGCGATCGGACTGATCCAGAAGGAAGGCGTGACCTTCACCATGGCCTCCACACCGTTCCTCACCGACCTGGCCAAGACCGTCACCGAGACGGGCCAGGGCGTGCCCGCGCTGCGCACCTTCCTGTGCGCCGGCGCGCCCATCCCCGGTCCGCTGGTGGAGCAGGCCCGCGTCGCGCTGGGAGCCAAGATCGTGTCCGCCTGGGGCATGACGGAGAACGGCGCCGTCACGTTGACCCAGCTCGACGACGAGGACGAGCGCTCCTTCTCCACCGACGGCTGCCCGCTGCCCGGCGTGGAGGTCAAGGTGGTCGATGTGGATGGCAATGACCTGCCCGTGGGCGAGACCGGCCGGCTGATGCTGCGCTCGTGCTCCAACTTCGGCGGCTACCTGCACCGCGCGCACCTCAACGGGACCGACGCCGAAGACTGGTTCGACACCGGCGACCTGGCACGCATAGACGCGCGAGGCTACATCCGCATCACCGGCCGCAGCAAGGACGTGATCATCCGCGGCGGCGAGAACATCCCGGTGGTGGAGATCGAGTCGCTGCTCTACCGCCACCCCGCCGTGGCCATGGCCGCCATCGTGGCCTACCCCGACGAGCGCCTGGGCGAGCGCGCCTGCGCCGTAGTGGTGCCCAAGCCGGGCCAGACCTTCGACCTGCCCACCATGGTGGAGTACCTCAAGGACCAGAAGGTGGCCCTGCAGTACATCCCCGAGCGGCTGGAAGTCACCGACACCATGCCGGCCACGCCGTCCGGAAAAATCCAGAAGTTCAAGCTGCGCGAGCTGATGCGCACCCCCGGCTGACCACGCCGCCACACCGGAGACAGCGCATGACGGACGATAGCCCGATCCGCGTGGAAACGCACGGCCGCGTGGGCCTGATCACCCTGCACCGGCCCCAGCAGCTCAACGCCCTGAACGACGCACTGATGGACGAACTGGGCGCGGCCCTCCTGGCCTTCGATGCCGACCCCGGCATCGGTGCCATCGTCATCACGGGCAGCGACAAGGCCTTTGCCGCCGGGGCAGACATCGAGGCCATGGCCGACTGGACGTTCATGGACGTCACCCAGGACAACTTCATCACGCGCAACTGGGAAACCATCCGCGCCGTCCGAAAACCCGTGATCGCCGCCGTGGCGGGCTACGCCATGGGCGGCGGCTGCGAGCTGGCGCTGGCCTGCGACATCGTCGTGGCGGCCGAGTCGGCGCGCTTTGCCCTGCCCGAGATCAAGCTCGCCATGCTGCCCGGCGCCGGCGGCACGCAGCGCCTGCCGCGCGCCATCGGCAAGGCCAAGGCCATGGACATGTGCCTGTCGGCGCGCATGCTCGACGCCCAGGAGGCCGACCGCTACGGCCTGGTTTCACGCGTGGTGCCCGACGCCGAACTACTGGAGCGCAGCCTGGCGCTGGCGGCGCAGATCGCGTCGTTCTCGCTGCCCGCGCTGGCGGCCATCAAGGAGTCGGTGAACCGTGCCTGGGAAAGCCCGCTGACCGAGGGCATCCTATTCGAGCGCCGCGCGCTGTACGGCCGCTTCGCGAGCAGCGATGCGCACGAGGGCATGCACGCCTTCCTGGACAAGCGCAGGCCGGACTTCCAGCACCGCTGAGGCGCCCCGGTAGTTTGCCAGGCACTTCCTCGCTCCAGGCTAATGAATATAAGAACTTCAAGCTATTAACAACATAGCAATAGACGGGTAGCCGGTGGCCACAACGTGGATCCGAGCCCCCGCACAGGAGACAAGAACATGTTGACGATCAATCTTTTCAACGGATTGGTGTACGGCGCCCTGCTCATCGTGATGAGCTCGGGACTGGCGCTGATCTACGGCCTGCGCCGCGTGGTGAACTTTGCCCACGGCGCGCTCTACATGCTGGGCGCCTACCTTGGCTACTCGGTGGCCCAGCACGGCAACTTCTGGGTGGCGTTGCTGGTGGCGCCCGCCATCATGGCGGTGGTGGGCGTGCTGCTCGACCGCTATGGCTTTCGCCTGCTGCAGGACCGCGAGCCGCTCAACGTGATGCTGGTGACCTTCGGCCTGCTGCTCATCCTGGAGGACCTGGTGGTCTTCATCTGGGGCAAGGCCAACCTGTCCCTGTTCACACCCGATCTGCTCAACTTCTCGGTCAACCTGCTGGGCAACGAGGTGCCGGCCTACCGGCTCGGTGTGATCGCGGTGGGCGCGGCAGTGGCCCTGGGGCTGACGCTATGGCTGCGCTTTTCCCGCGTGGGCCTGTTCGTGCGCGCGGCCAGCACCGACCCAGTGACCACCTCCATGCAGGGCGTCAACACCGATGCGCTGAGCGCCGCCGTGGTGGGCCTGGGCAGCGCGCTGGCCGGCCTGGCCGGCGTGGTGGCGGGGCCCTTCCTGTCGCTGTCGCCGCACATGAGTTCGGACGTGCTGATCGACTCCTTCGTGGTCGTGGTCATCGGTGGCCTGGGCTCGCTGGCCGGCGCCTTCATCGCGGCGCTGCTGCTTGGAATGATGCAGGCCGTGGGGGCGGTGTACCTGCCGGAAGTGTCGGTGCTGCTGCCCTTCATCTTCATGATCGCCATCCTGGTCTGGAAGCCCTTCGGGCTGGCCGGCACCGTGCGCGCGGCCGACAACCAGATGCTCATCCCCAACTACGTCGCCCGCGTGAAGATGGCCGACGGCGCACTGCGCCCGGTGATCGAGCAGAGCTATCCCGCTTCGATCGCGCCCGCCGCCTCTGCGCTCTGCAAGATGTAAGCAAATCGCCCACCCCACAAATACAACCAAGGAGATCCCATGCAACGCACCCCCCTGTCACTCGCCAGCGCCCTGGCCCTGTGCTGCACCCTGGCTGCCCCCGCGCACGCCCAGAGCGACGTCACCCTCTACGGGCTGATCGACGCGGGCGTCGAGCGCCTCAACCACACCAGCGCCGGCGGCGGCATCACGCGCATGCCCAGCATCGCCGGCTCCGCCGCCTCGCGCTGGGGCCTGCGTGGCAGCGAAGACCTGGGCGGCGGCCTGAAGACCGTGTTCACGCTGGAATCGGGTTTCGCCCCGGACAACGGCAGCTTGCAGCAAGGTGGACGCGCCTTCGGTCGCCAGGCCTTCGTCGGCCTGTCCGGCGGCTGGGGCACGGTGTCGCTGGGGCGCCAATACTCCATGCTGCTCCCCGGCTCGGCCAACACCGACATCTTCCTGGCGCAGATCTACGGGGCGGGCGCGTTCGACACCTACCTGGCCGGCCCGCGCCTGGATAACTCCGTCGCCTACCTCGGCAAGTTCAGCAGCGTCACGCTGGGCGCGCTCTACAGCCTGGGCAAGGATGCGCAGACCTGCCCGGGCGAGCGCGGCCGGGGCAGCGAGTGCCGCGCCTGGTCCGCCGTGCTGAAGTACGACGCGCCCACCTGGGGCGTGGGCACCTGGATCGACGAGCAGCGGGGCCTGGACGGCAGCCGCGAAACGCCCGCCACCGCCGACCTGAGCGGCAAGAAGGACCAGCGCCTGGCCCTGAGCGGCTACACCCTGCTCGGCCAGACCAAGCTGACAGCCAACTACATGCAGCGCAAGAACGACGCGGCGTTGAATGCGTACCGCAAGAGCAACCTGTGGTCGCTGGGCGTGGCCCACCCGGTCACACAGGCCATCACGCTGGAGGCTCAGTACTACCACTTCGACTACAAGGACAGCGCCGACGGCGGCAAGATGCTGGCGCTGCGCGGCACCTATGCCTTCTCCAAGCGCACGACCGCCTACGCCACGGTGGGCGCCCTGCGCAACGACGGCAACGCGCGCTTCTCGCCCTCGGTGGGCGTGAGCAACACCGCGCTGGCGCCCGTCGCGGGCCAGAACCAGACCGGCCTGATGGTCGGTCTGCGCCACGCCTTCTAAGCCCGTGCCCCGGGGCGGCGCTGCGCAGACACGTGCTCCGCCTCGTTCCCCAAGGAAGTGACGGCACTCCCCCACCCACCTACCCACGAAGGAGACAAGTATGCCCCTGCATTCCCGCCATCTCGCCATCGCGCTCGGCCTGGTTGGCCTGATGAGCCTGCCCACCCAGGCACAGGACAAGATTCGCATCGGCTTTCTGACCGACATGTCCAGCGCCTACGCCGATCTGGACGGCAAGAACGGCGCCATGGCCATCCAGATGGCCATCGACGACTTCGGCGGCAAGGTCAACGGCCTGCCCATCGAACTCCTCAGCGCCGACCACCAGAACAAGGCCGACATCGCCGCCTCCAAGGCGCGTGAGTGGATGGACACCCAGAACATCAGCATGCTCGTGGGTGGCACCAACTCGGCCGCCGCCCTGGCCATGGCCAAGCTCGCGCAGGAAAAGAAGCGCGTGTTCATCGCCAACGGCCCCGGAACCTCGGCGCTGACCAACGAGCAGTGCTCGCCCTACACCATCCACTACGCCTGGGACACCACGGCCTTGGCCAAGGGCACGGCGGGCGCACTGCTCAAGCAGGGCTACAAGAACTGGTTCTTTCTTGCCGCCGACTACGCCTTCGGCGAGGCCCTGCAGCGCGACGCGACGAGCGTGATCAAGGCCAACAACGGCCAGGTCATAGGTGGCGTCAAGCACCCGCTGGGCGCTGCGGATTTCTCGTCCTTCCTGGTGCAGGCGCAGAACTCCAAGGCGCAGATCCTGGGCATCGCCAACGGTGGCAGCGACATGATCAACGCGCTCAAGGCATCGCGCGAATTCAGCATCGGCAAGAGCATGAAGGTCGCCAGCCTGATGCTGTTCCTGGTGGACGTGCACAGCATGGGCCTGAAGAACGCCGAGGGCCTGCTGTTCACCACCAGCTGGGACTGGAGCCTGGATGATGAGAGCCGCCAGTTCGGCCGCCGCTTCTTCGAGAAGGCCAGGCGCATGCCCACCGACATCCAGGCGGCCAACTACTCGGCCACCATGCAGTGGCTCAAGGCAGTGCAGGCCCTCAAGACCACGGATGCCGACAAGGTCATGGATTGGTTCAAGAAGACCCCGCTCAAGGACTTCTACGCCCAGGGCCATGTGCGCCCCGATGGCCGCTATGTGCACAACATGTACCTCATGCAGGTCAAGGCGCCCGCCGAATCGACCATGCCCTGGGACTATGTGAAGCGGATCGCCACCATGCCGGGCGAAGAGGTCTTCACCACCAAGGCGGAATCGCGCTGCACTCTGTGGAAGTAATCCGCAAGCCTGCCAGTACTGCCGCAACACCACACCAACAGCATGAGTCTCAGCAACAAAACAGCCCTCGTGACAGGCTCCACCAGCGGCATCGGCCTGGGTATCGCCAAGGCCCTGGCCCAACAGGGCGCCAACCTGGTCATGAACGGCTTTGGCGACGTGCAGGCCGCCATGCAGGAGGTGGCGGCACTGGGCGGCCGGGTTGAACACCATCCGGCCGATCTGGCCAGGCCTTCGGATATCGCCGATCTGATGCGCTTCGCCAGCGACCGGTTCGGGGGCGTGGACGTCCTGGTGAACAATGCGGGCATCCAGCATGTCGCTCCCCTGGAGGCTTTCCGCGCCGAACACTGGGACGCCATTCTGGCGGTCAACCTGAGCGCGACCTTCCACACCACTCGGCTCGCCTTGCCCGCCATGCGGGCCGCGAACTGGGGCCGAATCATCAACATCGCCTCGGTGCATGCCGTGGTGGCTTCGGTGAACAAGGCGGCCTATGTCGCGGCGAAGCACGGCATCGTTGGGCTGACCAAGGCCACTGCGCTGGAGACCGCGACCTCGGGCATCACCTGCAATGCGATCTGCCCAGGCTGGGTGCGCACGCCGCTGGCGCTCAAGCAGGTGCAGGACAGGGCCCAGGCGCTGGGCATTGACGAGCAGGAGGCCACCCGCCTGTGCCTGGGTGAAAAAGAGCCTTCCATGCAGTTCACGACGACGCAGGACATCGGGCAACTGGCTCTGTTCTTCTGCTCTCCCGCTGCGTCCAATGTGCGTGGCGTGGCCTGGGCCATGGACGGCGGCTGGACCGCGCAGTAAGGGGCGCCATGCTGGACATCTCGCTCAAGGGCACAGACCTCACGCCATTCAGCGCCGGGGTGGAATGTGACCGTCTGCGCTTGTTCGCCCAGGTGACCGGTGAGGAAAACCCGTTGTTCTGTGACGAGGCCGTGGCTCAGGCCCGTGGCTACCCTTCGCTGCCGCTGCCGCCCACCTTCCTGTTCTGCCTGGAAATGGCAGGCCCCCGGCCGATGGAGGTGTACGAGCGCCTGCAGGTCAACTATGCGCATGTGTTGCACGGGGAGCAGCACTTCGTCTACCACCGCCTGGCTTTTGCGGGGGAAACGCTGCACTTCAAGCCGCGCATTGCCGATCTCTATGAAAAAAAGGACGGCACCCTGGGCTTCATCGTCTGGGAGACCCGTGTCGAGGCCAGCGATGGCGCTCCCGTGGCCGATCTGCGCAGCGTGATGATCATCCGTCCTCCGCAGCCCCAAAGCGGGCACCCCACCCCGCGCGCCACCACTCCCGCTGCGAAAAGCGGCCTGCCCGGCCTGGCGGCAGGCCCCATCACCCGGCACCAGCTGGGTCTGTATGCCGGTGCATCGGGGGACTACAACCCGCTGCACATCGACATGGACTATGCACGCCAGGCCGGCATGCCCGATGTCTTCGCGCACGGCATGCTGTCGGCCGCATACCTGGCGCGTGTGCTCACCCGCAGGGTGGAACCTGCGGCGCTGCGGCGCCTTAGTGTGCGTTTTGAAGCCATCACCCATATCGGTGACGAAGTGCATTGCCAGGCCTGGGTGACGGGCCACTGCATCGAACAGGGTGATCCCTGCCTGACCCTGGCATTGACTGCACGCAACCAGGCGGGCGAGACCAAGCTCACCGGCACCGCGGTGGTCGCCGCCGCAGCGCTGAGCGCCCCCTGATTTTCAGCTTGCTATGCCCAGCACCACGACCCCCTCTACCTCCGACGTCCTCTGGACTCCCGGCCCCGAGCAACTGCAGTCCAGCCGCCTGGTGCAATACCAGGGCTGGCTGGCGCAGGAAAAAGGCGTTACCACCCACGATTACGCCGGGCTGTGGCGCTGGTCGGTCGAGCACCTGGATGAATTTTGGCAGTCGATCTGGAGCTATTTCGACATCCAGGCCGATGGCGAGCGCGAGCCCGCGCTGGGCCAGCGCAGCATGCCGGGCGCCGAATGGTTTCCCAAGGCTCGGGTGAATTTTGCCGAGCATGTGTTCCGCCATGCCACGTCCCAGCAACCGGCCGTGATCGCACGCAGCGAGGATGTGCCGCTGCAGCACATTGCCTGGAACGAGCTGGAGCGCGCCACCGCAGCACTGGCGGCCACGCTGCGCGGCTGGGGCGTGGGGCCGGGCGACCACGTGGCGAGCTACATGCCCAACCGCCCCGAAACGGTGATCGCATTTCTGGCCTGCGCCAGCATCGGCGCCGTATGGTCCAGCTGCGCGCCCGACATGGGGGCGCCTGTCGTGCTGGACCGCCTGCGCCAGATCGAGCCCAAGGTACTGTTCGCCGTGGACAGCTACCGCTACAACGGCAAGCCGTACGACCGTACCCGGGAAGTCGCGCAATTGCTGGCCGAGTTGCCCAGTGTCGAGCATGTCGTGCAGGTGGATGGGCCGCTGGCGCAGGAGCGCGCGGTCGATTGGCGCCAGCGCACGGGCTGGCAGGCGACCGTGGCCCGGGATGCCTCACCCCGTTACGAGCGCCTGCCTTTCAGCCACCCGCTGTGGATCCTCTATTCCTCGGGCACCACGGGGCTGCCCAAGGCGATGGTGCACGGCCATGGCGGCATCCTGCTCACGCACTTGAAGGAAATGGCGCTGCATAACGACCTGCGGCCCGGCGACCGTCTGCTGTTCCTGGGCAGCACTGGCTGGGTCGTGTGGAACCTGCTGGTGGGCGCCCTGGTCACAGGCGCCTCCATCGTGCTGTACGACGGCCATCCCTCCTGGCCCTGTAGCGATACCCTCTGGCAGTTCATCGACGAGCAGGAAGTCGCCGTTTTCGGCACGGGAGCGGCCGTCCTGATCGCGCACAAGAAGGATGGGCTGCGACCCCGGGATCACGCGCCGCTGAGGAAGCTGCGCACCATCCTCTCCACGGGATCGCCCCTGCCCGTGGATGCATTTGAATGGGTGTACCGCGACGTCAAGCCCGACATCTGGCTGGCGTCGGTCAGCGGCGGCACGGACATCGCCGCCTGCTTTGTCGCCTGCGCACCCACCCTGCCGGTGCATGCCGGAGAGATCCAGTGCGCGGAGCTGGGGGTGGCCGCCTACGCCTTCAACGAACAGGGTCAGGCGGTGATCGACGAGGTGGGCGAACTGGTGATCACCCAGCCGATGCCGTCTATGCCGCTGTATTTCTGGAACGACCCCGACGGAAGGCGCTACCGCGAGAGCTACTTCGAGATATACCCTGGGGTATGGCGCCACGGCGACTGGATTCGTTTCACGCCCTATGGCAGCTCGGTGATCTATGGCCGCTCCGACAGCACCATCAACCGCTACGGCATCCGCATCGGCACGGCAGAAATCTACCGCGTGGTGGAGGAACTCCCCGAGGTGCTTGACAGCCTGGTCGTGGACCTGGAATACCTGGGGCGCCCCTCCTTCATGCCCTTGTTTGTGGTTTTGCAGCCGGGCGGAACGTTGGATGCCCCCCTGACCGAGCGCATCCGGCAGCAGATCCGCACCAAGGCATCGGGCCGCCATGTACCCGATGCGGTGGTCCAGGTGAGCGAGATTCCGCGCACGCTGAGCGGCAAGAAGATGGAAGTGCCGGTGCGCAAACTGCTGCTGGGCGCCCGCCTGTCCCAGGTGGCCAGCCCGGACGCCATGCAAAACCCCCACAGCCTGGATTGCTTCGCCACGTACGCCAAGGCGCTGAACCTCGGCGGCCCGGGCGGGACGGCGCTTTGATTTTGAACGGTACTTCACGAGGACAGACCATGAAAGCAGCATTCATCACCGGTCACGGCGGCAACGAAGTCGTCGAGGTGCGCGAGCACCGCCTGCCCGAGCGCGCGCCCGGCGAGGTGCTCGTGCGCGTGCAGGCCGCCACCCTCAACCAGGTAGATCTGTACATGCGCAACAGTGGCGCCGGCATCACGCACCGCCTGCCGCAGATCCTGGGCCTCGACGCGGCCGGTGTGGTGGACGCCTGCGACGCCAGCGATCCGCTGCTGCACCCGGGCCAGGAGGTGGTCATTCACCCCGGCGTGGGCTGTGGCCGTTGCGAGTTCTGCCAGCACGGCGACAGCGCACTGTGCACGCGCATCCAGTTCCTGGGCGAGCACCGCGATGGCACGTTCGCCCAATGGATTCAGGTGCCGGCGACACAGGTGTTTCCCAAGCCCGCCCACCTGACTTTTGCCGAGGCGGCCGCCCTCGGTGTCAACCACCTCACAGCCTGGCGCATGCTGTTTTCCAAGGCGCGCCTGCAGCCCTGGGAAACGGTGCTGGTCTTCGGTATCGGCGGCGGCGTCTCGTTGGCCGCCCTGCAGTTGGCCAAGGCCATCGGCGCGCGCGTGATCGTGACCTCGCGCGACGACGCCAAACTCGAACGCGCCCTTGCGATCGGGGCCGATCACGGAATCAACAGCCAGACCCAGGATGTGGCGAAACAGGCCATGGCCCTTACTGGCGGTCGAGGAGTGGACGTGGTGTTCGAGAACACGGGTGCTGCCACCTGGCCATCGGCAATGAAGTCGCTGGTGCGCGGCGGCCGACTCGTCACCTGCGGCGCCACCACAGGAGACCAACCCGGTGCCGACCTGCGCCGCCTCTTCGTGCGCCAGTTACAGATCTTCGGCTCCAGCCTGGGAAGCTATGGGGAGTTCCACGACATGCTCGGCTTCGTGGATCGCACCAGCCTGCGCCCGCTGATCGACAGCACTTATGCGCTGGACGATATCCACGCTGCACTCAACCAGCTGGAGTCTGGTGCGCAATTCGGCAAAGTGGCCCTGCGCATCGAAGGCCATGATGCACATCACGAGTAAGAACGCATGGACGCGGGCGGCGGCCTTGCCAGCCTTGCGGCGATGTTTGAGCATTTCGTTGCCGCGCCAGCGCGCAGGCGTGCGGCCAGCGAAACCTTTGCCATACTGGCGTCTCTGGGCGACTTCCCCTTGCCGGGTATTCCCGGGTACCCGAGGGCGCATCTTTCAAGAGAGGGAGCAGCATTGGAAATGCGCTCCCCTCCGAGGTTGAGCCCAGGCTGCACTGCCCTTAGCCCCTCGTATTTGCAGTGACTGGTTTGGAATGAGTAAAAGAGAAACTGCTCATAACACTAGCCTCCACTCGCCGCATGAGGTTTGGCGCCGTATGGCATCACTCGACTGTGGTTGACGTCCACCTCCAGTGGTCGACCAATAAACGGAAATGCGCGCTGCTGACACTGCTCGCGCTCGCATACCTTACAGCCCATGCCGATGGGCGTTGCGGCATCAGGATCGCTCAGGTCTAAACCCTTGCTGTAAACCAAGCGGGTGGCGTGATGCACGTCACACCCCAGTCCAATCGAGAAGGTCTGTCGAGGCGTGCCATAACCTACCCCGCCGCGCGAGACTGTGCGGGCTATCCACAGGTAACTACGCCCATCGGGCATGCGTGCGAGTTGCGGAAGGATTCGCTCGGGCTGCGCAAAGGCCTCGTATACATTCCAGAGCGGACAGGTGCCGCCTGTGCGACTGAAGTGGAAATTCGTGGCTGACTGGCGCTTGGAAATATTGCCGGCCCGGTCAATGCGTACGAAAAAAAATGGGATGCCAGGAGCCTCGGCACGCTGAAGTGTGCTGAGGCGATGGCAGACGGTCTCAAAACCTACGCCAAACTTTTGGCCCAGCAATTCGATGTCGTAGCGTAAGGTCTCCGCTGCGTGCAGAAAGCGGCCATACGGCAACACCAGCGCGCCTGCAAAGTAATTGGCCAACCCAATCTGCGCGAGCTGGCGTGCCGCAGGATCGCCCTCCAGAGTGGCGTCTGTCGTGAGTTTTTCGAAAAGCGGCCCATGCTCTAAAAGCGCCAACTGGGTGGCCATCTGAAATGCTTGCTGACTTCGCTCGAGTACGCTCGCGAGGCGGAGTATTCGCATTTCGCTGTCGTATCGACGCTTGCTAGTCGCATCGTCGTCTACAGTCAGTACACGTACACCGTGTGTATGTACCAGTCGCTGAATGAGCCAGTCAATAAGTGCCATGCCACTTTGCTGCATCTGGGTCGCCAGTGTCTCAGCCGCGCGGTCTACGGGATCGAAATAGTTCTTGTGTGCAAAGAAGAAGTCGCGTACTGCCTCGAATGGCATCGTACGTCGTGGCACATTGCCTGAGCGATCATCGCCAAACGTTGCAGCCATAGCGTCAAGCTGCTCCGAGGCTTCCACCCCCCTTCTGTAGAGCGCCAACAAAGCCCTTCCCAACTTGGGCATCTGCGCCGCGACCTCGCGGACTTCGGTCAACGCCACAGGCTCTGGGGCATCAGCCAACGCCTCTTGCATGCCTGCCACGAGCCGCGACTCCTCGTCCTCAGAGAACTGTTGAACGTCGACTCCAAGCGTGCGATGGATCTTCAACAGTACAGATACCGTGAGTGGTCGCTGGTTCTGCTCAAGTTGGTTGAGGTAGCTCGGTGACAGCCCAAGAGCGTGGGCCATAGCGATCTGCGATAGGCCGCGTTCAGCGCGCATCGAACGCAGGCGGACTCCCATGAAGGTTTTTTTCATAGCGTATTTTCAATTAACAAATTCGCAAAATTCGCAATTATTAAATTTTTCATTGGCATGAATTCGCCCTTTTAGGACTGGAGCGGGATCCATATTTTGCGTAAATTGCGAATTATGACAAGCCTCAACGGAAGCGCCGAGATGCATGCAATGGTTCTGCCATCCCATGCCAACCACCATCACACTTTGTTTGCGGGTCAGGCATTGCGTTGGTTGGCCCAGGCGGCTTTCCTCGCCGCCCGCAACCGAGCACAACGTGAAGTGGTGGTGGCTGCAGTGAGCGGTGTCGACTTCCGCGTGCCGGTGCCTGTGGGTCACAGCCTCATGCTGCGCGCCCATGTGAGTCGTGTAGGCCGCACTTCTATGACCGTGTACGTCCGTGGTCTGAGTCAAGCGCCTGGTGCGCCGACTGACGAAGCCCTGCAGGCCGTGTTTGAAATGGTCGCCGTTGACGCTGCCGGTCACCCCCACCCCATTGATCCACTTTCGCATCATCAGGAGACACCATGAGCACCACCGAAACTACGGGTTTCAAACCAAAGAAGTCTGTTGCGCTGTCGGGCGTTACTGCAGGCAACACTGCACTGTGCACGGTCGGCCGTACCGGCAATGACTTGCACTATCGGGGCTACGACATTCTCGACATCGCCGAGGTTTGCGAGTTCGAAGAGGTCGCGCACCTTTTAGTTCACGGGAAGCTGCCCACACGAGCAGAGCTCAAGGCTTACAAGGCGCGTCTCAAAGCCCTTCGCGGCCTACCGGCCAGTGTGAAGGACGCACTCGAGAAACTGCCGGCCGGTGCTCACCCCATGGACGTGATGCGTACTGGTGTGTCGACCCTGGGCTGTGTGCTGCCCGAGAAAGATGATCACAATCTTCCCGGCGCGCGTGATATTGCTGACCGGCTCATGGCTTCTCTGGGTTCAATGCTGCTTTACTGGTATCACTTCAGTACGCAAGGTAAACGCATCGACGTAGAAACCGATGACGAATCAATTGGCGGTCACTTTCTACATCTGCTGCATGGCGAGACGCCTCCGGAGAGCTGGGTGCGTGCAATGCATACTTCACTGAACCTTTACGCTGAGCATGAATTCAACGCGTCTACTTTCACGGCGCGCGTCATCGCTGGAACGGGTAGTGACATGTACTCGTGCATCGCGGGTGCTATCGGCGCCCTGCGCGGCCCTAAGCATGGCGGCGCTAACGAAGTTGCGTTCGAAATCCAGAAGCGCTATGACAACCCGGACGAAGCCGAAGCTGATATTCGTGCCCGCGTTGAGCGCAAAGAAGTCGTCATCGGGTTCGGCCATCCGGTTTACACCGTGAGCGATCCACGCAACGTGGTTATCAAGCGTGTGGCGAAACGACTGTCAGATGGAGCTGGCTCCACCAAGATGTATGACATTGCGGAGCGGTTGGAGTCGGTGATGTTGGAAGTCAAGAAGATGTTCCCTAATCTCGACTGGTTCAGTGCCGTGAGCTATCACATGATGGGAGTTCCGACCGCTATGTTCACGCCGCTGTTCGTGATCGCACGCACCAGTGGCTGGGCCGCTCACGTTGTGGAGCAGCGAGTTGACAACAAGATCATCAGACCCAGTGCGAACTACACCGGCCCAGAGGATCTCGACTTCGTTCCTATCGAGAGCCGCAAGTAATCACTGGAAGAGTCATCAACACCCAATCTCATGAATACTAAATACCGCAAAAAGCTGCCGGGAACGCAATGGGACTACATGGATGCGCGCGAGGCGGTTGAGACATTACGAACTGGTGCCTGGGCAGGGCTGCCCTATACCGCACGCGTACATGCCGAAAACCTTGTGCGGCGGGCAGATCCGGCACGACTGGACAACTATCTTCTGCAACTGATTGAACGCAAGCGTGAGATCGACTTCCCATGGTATCCCGTGCGTGTGGTCTGTCACGACATTCTTGGGCAGACGGCGCTGGTGGACCTAGCTGGCCTGCGCGATGCTATCGCCAACGAAGGCGGCGACCCAGCTCAGGTGAACCCTGTGGTACCTGTTCAATTGATCGTGGATCACTCCCTGGCCATGGAGTGCGGCGGCTTCGACCCCAATGCTTTCGCTAAAAACCGCGCTATCGAGGATCGCCGTAATGAGGACCGCTTCCACTTCATTGAATGGACGAAGAAGGCCTTCGCCAACGTGGACGTGATCCCCGCAGGCAACGGCATCATGCACCAGATCAACCTGGAGAAGATGTCACCCGTGGTCTACGTGCAAGATGGCGTGGCATTTCCCGACACCTGCGTGGGGACCGACAGCCACACCCCACACGTAGATGCGCTGGGCGTGATCGCCATCGGCGTGGGTGGCCTGGAGGCCGAAAACGTGATGCTAGGCCGCGCCTCCTGGATGCGCCTGCCCAGCATCGTAGGCGTAGAGCTCAAGGGCCGCCGGCAGCCTGGCATCACCGCGACCGACATCGTGCTAGCCCTGACCGAATTCCTGCGCAAGGAAAAGGTAGTGGGCGCGTATGTCGAGTTCTATGGCGAGGGAGCCGAGAGCCTGTCCATTGGCGACCGGGCCACCATTTCGAACATGTGCCCTGAATACGGTGCCACCGCTGCACTGTTCTCTATCGACGAACAGACTTTGGAATACCTGCGTCTGACAGGCCGCAAGGAGAAACAGGTGCAGTTAGTGGAAACCTATGCCAAGACAGCCGGCTTCTGGGTCGACAGCCTGCGCAATGTGCAGTACGAGCGCGTACTGAAGTTCGACCTCTCGACCGTCGTGCGCAACATGGCTGGGCCATCGAATCCGCACCGTCGCCTGCCGCTCTCGGCGTTGGTGGATCGAGGCATTGCCGGTGCCATCAAGCTCGAAATGGCCCGCGCCGATGAGGCCGAGGGCCGGATGCCCGATGGCGCCGTGATCATCGCCGCCATCACCAGCTGCACCAACACCAGCAATCCGCGCAACGTAATCGCCGCCGCGCTGCTGGCGCGCAATGCGAACCGGCTGGGCCTCACGCGCAAGCCCTGGGTCAAGACATCGCTTGCGCCCGGCTCCAAGGCGGTGGAACTGTACTTGAAGGAAGCAGGGCTTTTAGGCGATCTGGAGGCATTGGGATTTGGCATCGTCGCCTTCGCTTGCACCACCTGCAACGGAATGAGCGGCGCGCTCGATTCCAAGATTCAGCAGGAAATCATCGACCGTGATCTATACACCACCGCCGTGCTCTCGGGCAACCGTAACTTCGACGGGCGCATCCACCCCTATGCCAAGCAGGCATTTCTGGCCTCGCCGCCGCTGGTGGTGGCCTATGCCATCGCTGGCACAGTGCGCTTCGACATCGAGAACGATGTCCTGACGATTGTGGACGGCAAGGAAATCCGCCTGAAAGACATCTGGCCCAGCGATGAAGAGATCGACACCGTGGTCCAGGCCGCAGTCAAACCCGCGCAATACCGCTCCGTGTATGAGCCGATGTTCTCCCTGCGGGTGGACGATGGTGAACGTGTGGCTCCCCAATACGACTGGCGTCCGATGTCCACCTACATCCGCCGTCCTCCGTACTGGGATACGGAAGGCGTCGGCGCCCTGGCTGCCTTTCCCCGCACGCTCAAAGGTATGCGCCCTCTGGCAATCCTGCCCGACAACATCACCACGGACCACCTTTCCCCCTCCAACGCTATTCTTATGGACAGCGCGGCTGGTGAGTACCTGCACAAAATGGGTCTGCCCGAGGAGGACTTCAACTCCTACGCCACGCACCGTGGTGACCACCTGACGGCCATGCGTGCCACCTTCGCCAACCCGCAGCTCATCAACGAGATGGCCGTGGTCGATGGCAAGGTGCAGAAAGGCTCCCTTGCCCGTGTGGAGCCCGATGGACAGGTGGTACGTATGTGGGAAGCCATTGAGACCTACCTGAACCGCCGTCAGCCGTTGATCATCATTGCCGGCGCTGACTATGGTCAAGGCTCTAGCCGAGACTGGGCGGCCAAAGGTGTTCGCCTGGCGGGCGTCGAGGTGGTGGTTGCCGAGAGCTTCGAGCGCATCCACCGCACCAACCTGTTCGGCATGGGGGTGCTGCCGCTGGAGTTTCAATCCGGCACCACCCGGATGACGCTTGGACTTAACGGTACGGAAACCTTTGACGTCAAAGGGACGCGCACACCGCATTCGGAACTAACGCTGGTAATTCATCGCAAGAGCGGCGAGACGCTGCAGGTGCCAGTGAACTGCCGGCTCGATACTGCCGAAGAGGTCTCTGTCTACGAGGCTGGGGGTGTTTTGCAACGTTTCGCGCAGGACTTCCTTGCGCAGAAAAGGGCTGCATGATGGTCGCTTCACCACAAATCAGAATTCCAGCCACCTACATGCGTGGAGGGACCAGCAAGGGTGTATTTTTTCGTCTTGAGGACCTGCCACCCGCAACGCAACAAGCGGGCTCAGCACGAGACCGCTTGTTCCAGCGCGTCATCGGCAGTCCGGACCCCTATGCTGCACAAATCGACGGCATGGGCAGCGCCACGTCTAGCACCAGTAAGTGTGTGATTCTTTCGAAAAGCAGACGCCCTGGGCACGACGTGGACTACCTCTATGGTCAAGTTGCCATTGATAAAAACATTGTTGATTGGAGCGGCAACTGCGGCAACCTGTCGACAGCGGCCGGCGCGTTCGCAATCCATGCAGGCTATGTCGAAGCGATGCCGCGCGATGGCATCTGCACTGTGCGTATCTGGCAGGCCAACATCGGCAAAACCATAGTTGCTCATGTTCCGGTTCTCAACGGGCAAGTCCAGGAGACAGGGGACTTTGAACTCGACGGCGTGACCTTCCCAGCAGCAGAGATCGTGCTCGAGTTCATGGAACCAGCAGACGATGCCGATGGTGACGGTGGCATGTTCCCAACGGGGCAGGTAGTGGACGCATTGGAGGTGCCGGGCATCGAAATGCTCCAGGCTACGTTGATCAACTCGGGCATTCCCACAATCTTCGTCAATGCCGCTGACATTGGCTACACCGGTACCGAGCTGCGCGAGTCCATCAACGGCGATACCACTGCGTTGGCGCGCCTCGAGTCCATCCGCGTGGCAGGCGCATTGCGCATGGGTCTTATCCACACGGCCGAGGAGGCCACGACTCGGCAGCACACACCCAAAATCGCCTTCGTGGCTCCTCCGGCCGGCTATACCGCGTCGAGTGGCAAGCGTGTGCGAGCTGAGGATGTGGACATTCTGGTTCGCGCACTCTCCATGGGTAAGTTGCACCACGCCATGATGGGCACGGTATCGGTCGCCATTGCCACTGCGGCCGCTGTGCCGGGCACGCTGGTGAATCTTGCGGCTGGCGGTGGCGCGCGCCACAGCGTGCGCTTTGGCCACCCTTCGGGCCAGCTGCGCGTCGGCGCCGAGGCGAACCTGGTTGACGGTCAATGGACCGTTACCAAAGCCGTCATGAGCCGCAGTGCGCGCATCCTCATGGAAGGCTGGGTGCGCGTGCCCAATGACAGTTTCTGAATTTAGATTGTGATAACTTGATGTCCACCCGTAAGCAACTCAAATCCCTTGTCGAGGCGCGCCGCGGCGTACTGGTACCCGGCGCGTTCAACGCACTGTCTGCGAAGGTCGTGGAAGACCTGGGCTTCGAGGCCCTCTACGTTACCGGTGCCGGAGTTACCAACATGTGGTTCGGTATGCCCGATCAGGGCTTCATGGGTCTTTCAGAGATCGCCAACCACACAGCCCGCATACGTGATGCGGTGAGCCTGCCACTCATAGTAGATGCCGACACTGGCTTCGGGAACGCGCTCAACGTGTACCACACCGTACGCACGCTGGAAAGAGCCGGTGCCGACTGCATTCAGTTGGAAGACCAGGTTTCACCCAAGCGCTGCGGTCATTTCTCGGGCAAGGAAGTTATCTCGACGGAAGAGGCGGTGAGCAAGATCAAGGCCGCTGTGGATGCACGACGCGATCCGGATTTCCTCGTAATGGCGCGTACCGACGCGGCAGCTACGCACGGCTTTGAGGCTGCCGTAGAGCGAGCGCAAAAATTTGCAGAGGCAGGCGCGGATATCCTTTTTGTAGAGGCCGTAACCAAGGCCGAGGAGGTACGTGCACTGCCCCAGCGCTTGGCCAAGCCGCAGCTGATGAACATGGTCATAGGCGGCAAGACCCCTATGTTCGGCGCCGAGGAGCTTGGCCGACTGGGCTACGGTATCGTGCTTTACGCCAACGCTGCGTTACAGGGCGCAGTGCATGGCATGCATAAGACGCTCACCACCCTAAGAGACGACAAGCAAGTACTTGAAAGCAGCGGCTTGGTCACATCGTTCACTGAGCGTCAACGCCTAGTCGGTAAGCCAGACTGGGACGAGCTAGAGAAACGCTACACCTGAGAATGAGATAGCGTTCTTGCCAGGAGCACGAAGGCTTGTACGTAATCGGTGTTCATGTCCAACTCGCGTACGCCAAGGTAGATCTGCTTGGCAATCCCTTGTGGTCCTAGACGCACAGGCTTCACGGGCATCTTGCACGCGTACTCTTCGACAAGCCAGCGTGGAAGCGCGGCGACGCCGCGCCCGCTGGCTACCATCTGCAACATGATGTCGGTGGTCTCGATGGTCTTATGCCGGCGTGGACTCACACCAGCAGGCGATAGAAACTGGGTGTAAACATCCAGCCGATCCGGCGAGACCGGGTAGGTAATTAAAACCTCACTTAGCAGATCACGGGGGGTGATATGCGGTGCGCTGGCCAAAGCATGGTCGCAGGCCACCACAAGCACTTGTTCGTAGTCGAACACGGGCTCGAAGTGCAATCCGGGCTTGAACAAGGGGTCAGGCGTGACCAGCATGTCAATCTCATAGCCGTAAAGCGCCCCCAGGCCGCCAAACTGAAACTTCTGCTTCACGTCCACGTCGACGTCGGGCCAGGCCGCCAAGTACGGCGACACCACTTTGAGCAGCCACTCGTAGCAAGGGTGGCATTCCATACCGATACGCAGCGTGCCGCGCTCGCCTTGCGCAAACTGGCGCAGGCGCTCTTCGGCCAAGTTCAACTGCGGCAGCACCCGGTTCGCCACCGCAAGCAGGTACTGGCCAGCCTGGGTTAAACGCAGGCTACGGCCTTCACGCAGCCAGATGTCAGTGCCCAGCTGCTGCTCAAGCTTTTTCATGCTGTGGCTCAGCGCCGACTGCGTGAGGCACAACACGTTAGCCGCCGCAGTCAAGGAGCCCTGTTTCTCGACCTCGGCCACGATGGCTAAATGTGCGCGCTCCAACATATATGAAAAATATTCATGAAATCGTGAGATAAAACCATTTTACTTCATGATCACTGATGTCTAGCATTCGCTTCCATTGTTCGTTGGCAGTTCAAAGGAAGCCCATGGCCGTCAAACAACTCACCGCATTCAGCGGACCGAACTTGCAGGCGCAGCACGATGGCAAAGCGACTTGACCTTGCGCACTCCATCAAGCCTCTAGGCACCAGAAATCAGTCGATACGAAAGACAGAATGAAACACACCACGCGCATAGTCGCCGTCTCCGGAGGGCTTCAACGTCCCTCTAAGGCAGCAACCTTGGCAGAACACCTGCTGGAGTTGATCGCACATGAAATGCCGTGTGAAAAGCACCTTATCGAGATGAGTCTGATCGCTCCCCAACTAGCCGGCGCGGTCCTGCGCTCCCAACTGCCTTGTACGGCAGAGCGTGCGCTTGTAGAAGTCGAGCAAGCAGACGTGGTCGTCGTAGTCACCCCGGTCTACCGCGGCGCCTACTCGGGATTGTTCAAGCACTTCTTCGACTTCATCGATCAGGATGCATTGATCGACAAACCAGTGCTACTAGCAGCCACCGGTGGTAGTGAGCGCCATGCCCTGGTGATCGACCATCAATTGCGCCCGTTGTTCAGCTTTTTCCAGACGCGCACGATGCCGCTAGGTGTTTACGCAACCGACAAGGACTTTGCGGAAGGCCGCCTACGCAACGGGGCCTTGCTCGAACGGGCCAGGCTCGCGGTCGAGCGGGCAATGCCGTTGGTGACATTGGCGCGCCACGCCTTGCCCCGCCTGACCATTGAAGCGCACGTGGCCTGATTCACGACTTGGCCAACCTAACAACTTCCAGACGCAATCGCCATGAACGAAGAACTCCGCTTTGAACTCAAGAGCATCCTTTTCGATGAAAACTACATCCCATCAGACAGCACGCGCATCACCACCAACTTTGCCAACCTGGCACGGGGAAAGAGTCGCCAGCAGAATTTGCGCAACACGCTGAGGATGATCAACAACCGTTTTAATGAGCTAGCGCATTGGGACAATGCGACAGGAGATCGCTACTCTGTCGAACTGGAGATCATCTCCGTAGAGATGAGCATGGCTTCCAGCATTAGCAATGCTTCATTTCCGTTGATTGAAGTGCTGAAAACCAGCATTCTCGACAAGAAGACGGGAAAACGCATCGATGGGATCGTTGGGAACAACTTTTCTTCCTACGTCCGCGATTACGACTTCAGCATCCTGCTTCCCGGCTACAACGCTGATCGGGCGCAATTCGGTGTTCCTGAAGGTTTTGGTGAATTGCATGGAAAGCTGTTCAAACAGTTTGTCAGTTCGGTCACTTACAAAGCGCACTTAGGCAAGCCACCTGTCATCTGCATCAGTGTATCGACCAGCAAACGTTACCAGCGGAATGGAAATCAGCACCCGGTACTGGGCGTTGAGTATCAACAGAGCGAACTTTCAGCGACCGACCGGTACTTTGAAAAAATGGGTATGCAAGTTCGCTTCTTCATGCCTCCAAACAGCGTCGCGCCGTTAGCGTTCTACTTTTACGGCGATCTTCTGGACGACTACACGAATCTTGAGCTGATCGGCACCATCAGCACCATGGAAACCTTTCAGAAGATTTATCGGCCCGAGATCTACAACGCCAACTCTGCCGCCGGTAACTTCTATCAGCCGAGCCTCACCAACCAGGACTACTCGTCGACGCAAATCGTCTACGACCGTGAAGAGCGCAGTCAACTTGCGGTCCAGCAAGGCAAGTTTGCTGAGGAGCACTTCATCAAGCCGTACGGTTCTGTCCTGCATCGATGGACTGCCAGCTCTGCGAGCTGACCGCTCTTTCGGTTGATTCTTCATGCTTTGTTTCCCAAGAAAAACCATGGATTGGCTGTTCTCGCTAAACCGGTTGACTCACCTATGTCTGTCCATTTTTTTGTCAGAAGGAATTTTTGATGTTTGAAACTTCGATCGCCGGTAGTTTGCCGAAACCGGCCTGGCTCGCAGAAACCCACAAACTTTGGCCTCAGTGGAGGGCCGAAGGCAATGCGTTGCTCCAAGCCAAAGCCGATGCGACCCTGCTTTGGATCAAAGCCCAGGAGGACGCGGGTCTGGATATCGTGTGCGACGGTGAGCAATCGCGCCAGCATTTCGTGCACGGCTTCCTCGAACAAGTCGAAGGCATCGACTTCGACAACAAAGTGAAGATGGGCATACGCGATAACCGGTACGACGCTATGGTGCCGCAGGTGGTGGCTGCCCTGCGATTGAAGGGCCGTGTGCATGCCTTCGAAGCTCAACTCGCGCGTGCTCATACCAAAAAGAAGCTGAAATTCACGCTACCTGGTCCGATGACCATCGTAGACACGGTCGCCGACCGTTTCTATGGTGACAAAGTGAAGTTGGCTTTTGCATTTGCCGAGTTGCTCAACCAAGAAGCTCTCGCGCTGCAAGCCGACGGAGTAGACATCATCCAATTCGATGAACCTGCCTTCAACGTTTACATGAAGGATGCAGCCGACTGGGGCGTGAAGGCGCTTGAAAGAGCGGCGCAGGGGCTGACGTGTACAACGGCGGTACACATCTGCTACGGCTACGGCATCAAGGCCAACACTGACTGGAAGAGCACACTGGGCGAGAAATGGCGCCAGTATGAGACGGTGTTTCCTGCGCTCGCCCGCAGCAGCATTGATCAGGTGAGCTTGGAATGTATCCACTCTCATGTACCTCCCGACCTCATGGCACTGCTACCAGGTAAGGACGTACTGGTCGGTGTGATCGATGTGGCGAGCGATGAAGTAGAAACACCCGAAGAAGTGGCTGACACTATCGGCCGAGCCCTGCAGTTCGTGCCCAAGGAGAGACTTTTCCCGTGTACGAACTGTGGCTTGGCTCCGATGGATCGGGACGTGGCCTGGCGAAAGCTGCAGGCGCTTGCTGCAGGCACCCGGCTCGCCAGGGAACGGATTACTGCGAGCTAATTCTCTGTCAGCTAAGCTGCCTTTCTGCTCCGCAAAGGGCAGTCTTTGACAGAGCCGAAAAGTCGTTCTCATGTGCGTGAAAGGCTGCGCCTTGACGATTCACTCCCCAGTACTGCGGAAGAGCTTCACGGTCACCCGAGACATCTTGTGGGAGTCGAAGACTGCGACAAGGGCGGAGATCAATAGCATGGAGGTTCACTTCGTCCAGACGCTGCGGGCCAACGATCCTGAAGTCGGCTACAACCGCTGGCCTACGTTCACGCCGCGAACTGGGACTGTGGATTGAGTGCATAGAGCTGCGTCAGAAACCGATCAGTCACGAACGGCAGATCGTGACCGTTTTCAGCCCTCAGCTCCCCGCGCCCTGATGGTGCGCCGCACAACACCGGTGCACTGCCGCCCCCGGTCTCTTTCAGCAACAAAACCTGTAGCACCCGTAAATACTTCGTAGTACGCTCATCATTCAATAGCAAAAATCACTTCTACTAGCTGGCACAGGGCTTGCAATGCATCATGCAAGACCTTCACAGGTCTGCAATGGCGGCTCTGCCCAACGGCGGGCGGATGCGGCCAGAAACCGGACAAAGGCGTCCCCACCCGCGCACAGCTGCATGACGCAGCCAGGCGCGGCGTGAGGACGCCTTTTTTGTTTGTCACGTCACAAGGGAAGCACCATGACCGATCTGCTCAAAACCCGCCTCAACCGCCGCACCGTGCTGCAGGCCGCCACCGTGGGCGCCGTGGGGGTGAGCCCCGCGCTGCGCGCCCTGGTCCACGCCCAAGGCTCGGATGCACCCGAGAAGAAAGAGGTCAAGATCGGCTTCATTCCGCTGACCGACTGCGCCAGCGTGGTGATGGCCTCGGTGCTGGGCTTCGACAAGAAGTACGGCGTGACCATCATCCCCACCAAGGAGGCGAGCTGGGCCGGTGTGCGCGACAAGCTGGTGAACGGCGAGCTGGACTTTGCCCATGTGCTCTATGGCCTGGTATACGGCGTGCACCTGGGCACGGCGGGCCCCAAGAAGGACATGGCGGTGCTCATGTCCCTCAACCACAACGGCCAGGCGATCACGCTGTCCAGGGCCTTGGCCGACAAGGGCGCGGTGGACGGCCCCTCGCTCTCAGCGCTGATGGCCCGGGAGAAGCGCGAGTACACCTTTGCCGGCACCTTCCCCACGGGCACACACGCCATGTGGATGCACTACTGGCTGGCGGCGGCAGGCATCAACCCGGTGTCGGGTGCCAAGCTCATCACCGTGCCGCCGCCGCAGATGGTGGCCAACATGCGCGTGGGCAACATGGACGGCTTTTGCGTGGGCGAGCCCTGGAACCACCGCGCCATCATGGACGGCATCGGCATCACGGCCAACACCACGCAGGACATCTGGCGCGACCACCCCGAGAAGGTGCTGGGCACCACGGCAGAGTTTGTGAAGAAGTACCCCAACACCACGCGCGCCGTGATGATGGCGGTGCTGGAAGCCAGCCGGTGGATCGATGCAAGCCTGTCGAACAAGATGAAGATGGCCGAAACCATTGCCGGCAAGGCTTACGTGAACACCAGCGTGGACGCGATCAACCAGCGCATCCTGGGCCGCTACAGCAACGGCGTGGGTGGCGGCCAGGGCAAGACCTGGGACGACCCAAACCACATGAAGTTCTTCAACGACGGCGCGGTGAACTTCCCCTACCTGTCGGACGGCATGTGGTTCCTCACGCAGCACAAGCGCTGGGGCCTGCTCAAGAGCCACCCCGATTACCTGGCCGTGGCCAAGCAGGTGAACCAGGTGGACCTGTACAGATCGGTCGCCAGCGCCATGAAGGTCAATGTGCCCAAGGACGTGTTGCGCACGAGCAAGCTGATCGACGGCGTGGTGTGGGACGGCAAAGACCCCGCCAGGTATGCCGACGGCTTCAAGATCAAGGCCTGAACAGGCTGAACAACCGGAGATCACCATGGTCAGTGCCGTTTTTCATGCCCCGCGGGAGTCCGCGTCAGAAGCTACCAAAACAATAGCAAATAGCGTTTTATCCACGGGCGCCAAAACCTCTCAGCCCACCAACCCGCCAACGCCCAAGCCCGCGCGCGACTGGGCCGCCCTCTCGCGCAGCTTCTGGCTGACGGTGCTGCCGCCCGTGCTGGGCCTGGGGCTGCTGGTGGGGCTGTGGGCGCTGGTGTCGGCCAGCACGGGCCGCAGCATCCCCACGCCGCACGAAGCCTGGCTGCAGGCGCTGGAAGTGTTCAGCAACCCGTTCTACCGCAACGGCCCCAACGACCAGGGCGTGGGCTGGAACGTGCTGGCCTCGCTGCAGCGCGTAGCGGTGGGCTTCGGGCTGGCGGCGCTGGTGGGCATTCCGGCGGGCTTTGTCATCGGGCGTTTTGCCTTCCTGTCGCGCATGTTCAACCCGCTCATCAGCCTGCTGCGGCCGGTGTCGCCGCTGGCCTGGCTGCCGATCGGTCTGCTGGTGTTCAAGGGGGCCAACCCGGCCGCCATCTGGACCATCTTCATCTGCTCGATCTGGCCCATGGTCATCAACACCGCCGTGGGCGTGCAGCGCGTGCCGCAGGACTACATGAACGTGGCCCGCGTGCTCAACCTGAGCGAGTGGAAGATCGCCACCAAGATCCTGTTCCCCGCCGTGCTGCCCTACATGCTGACGGGCGTGCGCCTGGCCGTGGGCACTGCGTGGCTGGTGATCGTGGCCGCCGAGATGCTGACGGGCGGCGTGGGCATCGGTTTCTGGGTGTGGGACGAGTGGAACAACCTCAACGTCAAGAACATCATCATTGCCATCTTCGTGATCGGCATCGTCGGGCTGCTGCTCGAATACGCCCTGGTCAAGCTGGCCACGGCCTTCACGTTCGAAGAGGTGAAATCATGAACGCATCGCTGACCACCAAGTTCATCGAGGTCCAGGGCGTAGCGCAGACCTTCAAGACAGCCAAGGGCCTGTTTCCGGCGCTGCGCGATATCCACCTGACGATTGCCAAGGGCGAGTTCGTGGCGCTCATCGGGCATTCGGGCTGCGGCAAATCCACGCTGCTCAACCTGATCGCCGGCCTGACCACGCCCACCCACGGCGCGCTGCTGTGCGCCAACAAGGAAATCAGCGGCCCCGGGCCCGAGCGCGCCGTGGTGTTCCAGAATCACTCGCTGCTGCCCTGGCTGACCTGCTTTGACAACGTGCACCTGGCGGTGGAGCGCGTGTTTGGCAAAACCGAAAGCAAGGCCCAGCTGCTGGCCCGCACCGATGCGGCGCTGGCACTGGTGGGCCTCACGCACGCGGCGCAAAAGCGCCCCGGCGAGATCTCGGGCGGCATGAAGCAGCGCGTGGGCATTGCACGGGCGCTGTGCATGGAGCCGCAGGTGCTGCTGATGGACGAGCCCTTTGGAGCGCTCGACGCCCTCACCCGCGCCAAGCTGCAGGACGAGCTGCTGGAGATCGTGGCGCGTACGCACAGCACCGTGGTGATGGTGACGCACGACGTGGACGAGGCAGTGCTGCTGTCCGACAAGATCGTGATGATGACCAACGGCCCGGCCGCCACCATTGGCGAGGTGCTGCATGTGGACCTGCCGCGCCCGCGCAAGCGCGTGGAACTGGCAGAAGACCCGCGCTATGTGCACTGCCGCAAGGCCGTGATCGACTTTCTGTACACCCGCCAGGGGCATGTGGAGAAAGCGGCCTGACCCCACCCTGCGCACGCCAAATGCCCCGGCCTCACAGCCGGGGCATTTGTCGTTCAGCGGCCGCCGCCGGTGATGTAGTGCTCGAGCTGCTCGATGATGAATTTCTGCTCGGAAATGATGTCCTTGACCAGATCGCCAATGGAGATCAGCCCCACCAGCTTGCCGCCATCGACCACAGGCAGGTGGCGCAGGCGGTTTTCGGTCATGAGCGCCATGCACTCCTGGCTGGTCTGGGTGGGGCCCACATACATCACCGCCGTCGTCATGACATCGCGCACCAGCGTGGCGGTGGACTTGCGCCCCAGCAGGGCGATCTTGCGGGCGTAATCGCGCTCGGTGACGATGCCGACGATGGTGTCGCCCTCCATCACCAGCAGCGCCCCGATGCGCTTGTCGGCCATGCGCTGGAGCGCATCGAACACCGAGTCTTGCGGTGCGATGGCGTAAACGGTGTGGTCGCTCTTGGATTTGAGAATTTCAGCAACAGCTGTCATGGAGGGCCTCCCTGCAAAAATGATGGCGGACGTGAAAGAGTTTCAACGCATCCTGCCTTGTGCGCAACACCGGCAGCGTCAAGGGCCCTGCCTGGCGGCATCTGGCAACGCCGCGGACCGGCTTGGCCTTGCCCATTATTTTGAAGCCATATGGGGCAAAATTGCTTGCCCATAAAGCGCCAATAGTGCTCAAAAGCAGAGCAGATGGGTGGCGCCCTAGCGCCGCCCGCCCAGCAGGCCACTGCCCATCTTGAGCAGGTCGCCCAGCCCTACCTGGCCGTCACCGTCCTGGTCGAGCAGGCTGCCCAGCAGGCCGCCACCCAGGCCGCCCTGCTGCTGCACGCGCGCCTGCTCCTGGCCCAGCGCCTGACCCAGGCCGCCAGCGTCCATGCCACCCGCGCTCATGCGCTGCGCCAGGAACGACATCACGATGGGCGCCAGCATCTGCAGCAACTGTCCGGCGTTCGCCCCCAGCCCCGTGGCCTGGCCCAGGCCGGCCTCGGCACGCTGCTGGTTGCCACCGAAGATGTGGCCCAGGATGGCCGCGCCATCGGGCTGGCCGCCGCCACTGCCTGCACCACCGCCCAGCAGCGAACCGAGCAGGCCGCCCAGGTCGGGGCCGCCGCTGTGGTCGCGCTGCAAGGCACCAAAGAGGTCCATCGCGCCCTGGGGCTGGGCCGCATTGCGCCCCAGGGTGCCCAGCAGCAGCGGCAGGGCCGCGCCCACGGCGCTCTCGGCCTGCGCCGGGCTGGTGCCGAGTTGCTGGGCCATCTGCTGCAACGGCGCGCCCTGAAGCTGGGCCATCAGTTCGTCAACAAGGGAGGCAGGGGAGTTCATGACAGGCATCCTTTCAACAATGCATGGGCCACCGGGCCCGGCAGACATGGTAGGCCCAATGGGTGACATCCAGGTGCACGGTGACCCCTTGCCGGACCAACAACCGGGTCAGGAACAAGGGATTTACCCCTTATTGCAATCAGGGTTAACCCTTGATCTGTTGCAGCCCACCCGGCCGTTGCAGACCATTGCACGATGTGCGCGCCCACCTGCGCGCTGTGCACGCCCATCGCCACGTACCGCGTGGCATCCACGGGCCCTCCTCCCCCATTCGAGTTTTCAGCAGCCGTTGCGCTGCCCCGCGTGCTGCACGCCAGCACCGCGCCGCCGCGACCGCTGCGCCTTTCAAGGATATGCACCATGCAGGCCATCGCCCGTCTGAGCCAGTTCGTGGGCAAGACTTTTGCCATCTGGGTTCTTCTGTTCGCCGTGCTGGCGTTCTATGCCCCCGCCCAATTCAAGTGGATCGGCCCCTACATCGTGCCGCTGCTGGGCATCATCATGTTCGGCATGGGCCTGACGCTGTCCAAGGACGATTTCAAGGAAGTCGCCAAGCGCCCGCTGGACGTGGCCATCGGCGTGCTCGGCCAGTTCATCATCATGCCGGGCCTGGCCTGGGCGCTTTCCAAGGCGCTGAACCTGCCACCCGAGGTGGCCGTGGGCGTGATCCTGGTGGGCTGCTGCCCCGGGGGCACGGCGTCGAACGTGATGACCTTCCTGGCGCGCGGCGACGTGGCGCTGTCGGTGGCCATCACCTCGGTGACCACGCTGCTGGCACCGATGGTGACGCCCGCCCTCATCTACCTGCTGGCCAGCCAGTGGCTGGAAGTGAGCGCCTCGGCCATGTTCTGGTCCATCGTGCAGGTGGTGGTGCTGCCGATCGCCTTTGGCGTGCTGGCGCAATCGCTGCTGCGTGACAAGGTGAAGGCGGCCGTGTCGGTGCTGCCGCTGGTGTCGGTGGCCGCCATCGTGGCCATCGTGGCGGCGGTGGTGGCCGGCAACCAGGCCCGCATTGCCACCAGCGGCCTGATGATCTTTGCCGTGGTGGTGCTGCACAACGGCCTGGGCCTGCTGCTGGGCTACTGGCTGGGCAAACTCACGGGCATGGATGTTTCCAAGCGCAAGGCGCTGGCGATCGAGGTGGGCATGCAGAACTCGGGCCTGGGCGTGGCGCTGGCCACGGCGCATTTTTCACCCTTGGCCGCCGTGCCCAGCGCCATCTTCAGCGTGTGGCACAACATCTCGGGCCCGTTGGTGGCCACGCTGTTCCAGCGCTTTCGCGACGAAGACAACGCCACAGCGCCCTCCAAGCCTGCCTGATTGGCAGGCCCCCATGGGCCAAGCCGCGCAAGCGCTGAACGGGCCCCCACGGCACGGCCGGCGATGCCGGGTGGTCGTCGGCCCGCCGGGGGCGCCGCCACGCTGGTCACAGCACGCCATCCCCTTGGGCGCCCGGGGCTTCCATGCCCTCGCGCTTTTTGCGTCAAAATGTTTTGCCAAACAGGACTGCGCGCGCCCATGACACCTCTTTTCCCCGACCACCTGCCTGCCCCCACGCCGTCCGCCCTCCATTCACCCCCTGAGCCCTCCCGCTCGCCCCGCCACCTGGCTTCAGCCACGCTGGTGGGGCTCGCCCTGCTGCTGGGCGCCTGCTCCGACAAGGCGCCACCGGTGGCGCCGAAGGGACCGGCGGAAGTGGGCGTGGTCACCCTCCGGCCCGAGCGCCAGACCGTCACCACCGAACTGCCCGGCCGCACCAGCGCCTACCTCAGCGCCGAAATCCGCCCGCAGGTGGGCGGCATCGTGCAGCAGCGCCTGTTCACCGAAGGCGCACAGGTCAAGGCCGGCCAGCCGCTGTACCAGCTCGACGCCTCCAGCTACCAGGTGGCGCTGGCCAGCGCCGAGGCCTCGCTGGCCAAGGCGCAGGCCAACGTGGGCACGGCCGAGGTCAACGCCCGGCGCAATGCCGAGCTGGTGAAGATCGATGCGGTGAGCCGGCAGGTGCATGACGACAGCCAGGCGGCCCTGGTGCAGACCCGCTCCGACCTGGCCGTCGCCCGCGCCGCGCTGGACAACGCCCGCATCAACCTGGGCTACACCCGCATCAAGGCGCCGATTGCGGGCCGCACCACCACGTCCACCGTCACCCCTGGCGCGCTGGTCACCGCCAATCAGGCCGCCGCGCTCACCACCATTTCGCAGCTCGATCCGCTGTATGTGGATGTCACCCAGTCCAGCACCGAGGTGCTGCGCCTCAAAAGCGACCTGGCGCGCGGGCGCATCCAGAAAAACGGCCAGGCCGAGGCGCCCATCACCCTGCAGCTGGAAGACGGCAGCCGCTACCCCCACACCGGCAAGCTGCAGTTTGCGGGCGTGAGCGTGAACCCGGGCACCGGCGCCGTGACGCTGCGCGCCGTGGTGCCCAATCCCGACGGCCTGCTCATGCCCGGCATGTATGTGCGTGCGGTGCTGGAAACCGGCATCAACGCGCAGGCGCTGCTGGTGCCCCAGCAGGGCGTCAACCGCGACACGGCCGGCAACGCCAGCGTGCTGCTGGTCACCGCGGACGACAAGATCGAGCGGCGCAAGATCACCGTCGAAACGGCCGTGGGGAACCGCTGGCTGGTGGGCAGCGGGCTGGCGGCCGGCGACCGCGTGGTGGTGGATGGCTTTCAGCGCATCAAGCCCGGCGATACCGTGAAGCCGACCGAGGTGGCACCCAAGCCGATGGCAGCGCCGGCTTCTGCGGCCGCAACGCCTGCGGCCCCCGCAGCTTCGGCCGCATCGGCCGCTCGCTGAGGGCCGGCCCGCCATGGCACAGTTCTTCATCAACCGGCCCATCTTTGCGTGGGTCATCGCCATCATCATCATGCTGGCCGGCGCCATGTCGATCAAGACATTGCCGCTGGAGCAATACCCCGACATCGCGCCGCCGCGCGTGTCGATCAGCGCCCTGTACACCGGGGCGTCGGCCAAGACGGTCGAGGAATCGGTCACGCAGGTGATCGAGCAGCAGCTCAAGGGCCTGGACAACCTGATCTACATGGGCTCGACCAGCGACGCCTCGGGCAGCTCGCGCACCACGCTCACCTTCAATGCCGGCACCAACATCGACGTGGCGCAGGTGCAGGTGCAAAACAAGCTGCAGCAAGCCATGTCGCGCCTGCCGCCGGCCGTGCAAAGCCGGGGGGTCACCGTCACCAAGGGCGGCAACGACTACCTGATGATCATCACCTTCACCTCGCCCGACCCGAGCGTGTCGCAGGTGGACATTGGCGACTACATCACCAGCAACCTGGTGGACGTGATCAGCCGCATCGACGGCGTGGGCGACGTGCTCACACTGGGTACCGGCTATGCCATGCGCGTGTGGCTCGATCCGGGCAAGCTCGAAAAATATGCGCTCATGCCGTCCGATATCGGCAGCGCCATCAATGCGCAGAACGCGCAGGTGTCGGCGGGCCAGCTGGGGGCCCTGCCCGCCGTGGGCGAGCAGCAGCTCAATGCCACCATCACGGCGCGCAGCAAGCTGCAGACGAAAGAAGAGTTCGAACAGATCGTGCTCAAGTCCACCACCGACGGCGCCGCCGTGCGCCTCAAGGACGTGGCGCGCATCGAGCTGGGGGCGGAAAACCTCACCATCACCTCGCGCCTGAACGGCCGGCCCGGCGCCGGCATGGGCGTGGTGCTGGCCGACAGCGCCAACGCCATGGCCGTGGCCACGGCCGTCAACGCCAAGATTGCCGAACTGCAGCCGTTTTTTCCCTACCAGCTCAAGCCCTTCACCAGCTACGACACCACGCCATTCGTCAGCGCCTCGATCGAAGAAGTGGTCAAGGCCCTGCTCGAAGCCATGGCGCTGGTGGTGCTGGTGATGTACGTGTTCCTGCAGAACTTCCGCGCCACGCTGATTCCGGCCATTGCCGTGCCCGTGGTGCTGCTGGGCACCTTCGGGGTGCTGTCGGCAGCGGGTTTCTCGATCAACACGCTCACGATGTTCGGCCTGGTGCTGGCCATCGGCCTGCTGGTGGACGACGCCATCGTGGTGGTGGAAAACGTCGAGCGCGTGATGAGCGAGGAAGGCTTACCCCCTAAGGAGGCCACGCGCAAATCGATGGCCGAGATCACGCCCGCCCTCGTGGGCATTGCGCTCACGCTGTCGGCGGTGTTCATCCCCATGGCGTTCTTTGGCGGCTCCACCGGCGTGATCTACCGGCAGTTTTCCATCACCATCGTGTCGGCCATGGTGCTGTCGGTGCTGGTGGCCCTGACGCTCACGCCCGCGCTGTGCGCCACCTTGCTCAAGCCCATTGCCAAGGGGCAGCACAGTCCCTTTGGCGCACCGCGCAAGGGCCTTGCGGGCTGGATCGACCGCTTTTTTGTCGGCTTCAACCGCCGCTTCGACCGCACGGCCGACAGCTACCAGCGCGGCGTGGGCGGCGTGGTGCGCCGGGGCAAACGCATGATGCTGGTGTACCTGCTGATCTGCGCGGGCATGGCGGTGCTGTTCTTGCGCCTGCCCACGTCGTTCTTGCCCAATGAGGACCAGGGCGCGATATCGGTGCAGATCACGTTGCCGCCGGGCTCTTCCAACGCGCGGCTGCAGGCCGTGATGGCGCAGGTGCAAAAATACTTTGCTGCCCAGCCCGATGTGATCAGCTTCAACTCCATCACCGGCTCGGGCGGCGACCAGAGCTCGGCGCGCGGCTTTGTGCGGCTGACCAACTGGAGCCAGCGCAAGCGCCCAGACCAGAGCGCCGACGCCATTGCGCGCAAGGCTACCAAGGACCTGGCTGCCATCCGCGATGCGCGCATCTTCGTGCTGCTGCCGCCCGCCGTGCGCGGGCTGGGGGCCAATGCGGGGTTCAACTTCCAGCTCAAGGACCTGAACGGCCTGGGCCACGACGCGCTGGTGGCTGCACGCGACAAGGTGCTGGACCTGGCCGCCAAGCGCCCCGAGCTGAGCAACACGCGCAGCACCAACCTCGATGACACCGCGCAGCTGGGCGTGGACATCGACGACAGCAAGGCCGGCGCCCTGGGCCTGGCCACGGTGGATGTGAACAACACCCTGTCGAGCGCGCTGGGCGGCACCTATGTGAACGACTTTCTGAACAAGGGGCGCGTCAAGCGCGTGTACATGCAGGGCGATGCGCCGTTCCGGATGCTGCCGCAGGACGTGGCCCCCTGGACGGTGCGCAACAACCAGGGGCAGATGGTGCCGTTCTCGGCGTTTTCGAGCACCCGCTGGACCTATGGCTCGCCGCAACTGCAGCGCTACAACGGCGCCCCCAGCTATGAGTTCGTGGGCAATGCGGCCGCGGGCGTGAGCTCGGGCGTGGCCATGGCGGCAGTCGAAGACATCATGAAGGAAATGCCGCCCGGCATTGGCTACGAATGGACCGGCGCCTCGTTCCAGGAGCGGCTGTCGGGCTCGCAGGCGCCGCTGCTGTATGCGGTGTCCATCCTGTTCGTGTTCCTGTGCCTGGCCGCGCTGTATGAAAGCTGGTCGGTGCCGTTCTCGGTGATCCTGGTGGTGCCGCTGGGCATTGTCGGGGCCTTGCTGGGCATCGGTTTTCGCGGGCTGTCGAACGACGTGTACTTTCAGGTGGGCCTGCTCACCACCGTGGGGCTGTCGTCCAAGAACGCCATCCTGATCGTGGAATTTGCCACCCAGCTGCAAGAGCGCGGCCGCAGCGTGGTGGACGCCACGCTGGAGGCCGTGCGCCTGCGGCTGCGGCCCATCTTGATGACCTCGCTGGCCTTTGGTTTTGGCGTGCTGCCGCTGGCCCTGGGCACGGGCGCCGGCGCCGGCGGCCGGCAGGCCATTGGCACGGCCGTGCTGGGCGGCATGGTGTCGGCCACCGTGCTGGGCATCTTTTTTGTGCCGGTGTTCTTTGTGCTGATTCGCGGTTACTTTGCCGACCGCGCAGCCAGACCATTGGCCAGTGAAACTGGAGCCGCCGCATGAGCCGCCCCCCCCTGATCGCTCCCCACCACACCGTGGGCGCCCTGGCGCTGCTGGCACTGCTGACACTGGCGGGCTGCACCAGCCTGGCGCCCGACTATGCGCGCCCCGCCCTGCCCGTGCCGGCCACGCTGCCGGGCACCGAGGCGCAGCCCGGCACCCCTGTGCCCGATTCCGGCCCCATGGGCTGGCAGGATTTCCTGCAGGAGCCTCGCCTGCGCGAGCTGGTGGCGCTGGCGCTGCAGAACAACCGTGACCTGCGCGTGGCCGTGCTGGCCATCGAAAAAGCCCGCGCGCAATACGGCGTGGAGCAATCCAACCGCTTCCCCGCCGTGGGGGCCACCGGCGCCGGCACGCGCACACGCACCGCCCAGGACCTGACCACCAGCGGCCGCTCGCCCATCAGCAGCCAGTACAGCGCGCAGCTCGGGTTCAGCAGCTACGAGATCGACCTGTTTGGCCGCGTGAAAAACCTCAACGAGGCCGCGCTGCAGGAATTCTTGCGCACCACCGAAAGCCGCCGCAGCGTGCAGCTGAGCCTGGTGGCCGAGGTGGCCAATGCCTGGCTCACGCTGGATGCCGATGGCCGGCGCCTGCAACTGGCGCAAGACACGCTGCGCAGCCGCCAGAAGTCGTTTGAGCTGACCGAGCGCAGCCACGCGCTGGGCGCGGCCTCGGGCCTCACGCTGGCACAAGCCCAGACCACCGTGGACGCGGCCCGCACCGACGTGGCCGCCTTCACCAGCCAGGTGGCGCGCGACCGCAATGCGCTGGCCCTGCTGGTGGGCGCGCCCGTGCCCGCCGCGCTGCTGCCCGAGGGGGTGAACACGGCCGCATCGGCATCGGCATCCACAGAGCCCACGCCCACCCTCGCCCCACCCGCCGCCGCGCTGCTGGCCGTGCCGGCCGGCCTGCCCTCGTCGGTGCTGCTCAACCGCCCCGACGTGCGCGCGGCCGAATACACGCTGCGCGGCGCCTACGCCAGCATTGGCGCTGCGCGGGCCGCGTTCTTCCCCAGCATCACGCTCACGGCGTCGGCGGGCACCGCCAGCAACGCGCTCTCGGGCCTGTTCGACGGCGGCAACGGCACCTGGAGCTTTGCACCGCAGATCCGTCTGCCCATCTTTGATGCGGGCCGCAACCGCACCAACCTGCAGATCGCCGAAACCGCGCGCGACACCGCCGTTGCCCAGTACGAAAAGGCCGTGCAGACCGCGTTCCGCGAAGTGGCCGATGCCCTGGCCGACCGCGCCACGCTGGCCGAGCGCCTGCAGGCCCAGCAATCGCTGCAGGCTGCCACGCTGAAGGCACTGCAGCTGTCCGAAACCCGCTACCGCCTGGGCGCAGACAGCTTCCTGCCCGTACTGGACGCCCAGCGCTCGCTCTACAGCGCGCAGCAGACACTGATCGCGCTGGCACTGGCCGAGCAGGCCAACCGGATCACGCTGTACAAAGTGCTGGGGGGCAGCTGGAGCGACGACACCACGGGCGGCATGGCAACGCCCGGCTCCTGAAGGGGGCGCTTTCGCGCCCACCCGACGGGGAATCCCCCCTGGGGTGCCCATGCACCAAGCTGGCACGGCCGCCACGCAGACCCTGCACCGATATCGACATCGGCTCTGATCTTGCTTTTAACTTGATAGCTGCAAACGCTTGCCAAACAAGCGCTGCAGCAGGGCTTCACTTTAACCACCCATTTTAAGCATCGCTGGCACAGGCCTTGCATAACCCTGGGCGTGGCCAAGGTAGGCCACCTGTTGAGCCCGGTGCAATGGCGGATCGGGCTGACGAAGACGATGGCGTCCCTGCGGGAGTGCTGGCTGCGAAGCCGGTGCACCGCGCGGACGCCTTTTTGTTTTGCCGAAACGCCTACGGGGGTCACGATGAAAAAATCCAGGCTGGTGATGGTGGGAAATGGCATGGCCGGCGTCCGCTCGCTCGAAGAGCTGCTGAAGATTGCGCCCGACCTCTACGACATCACGGTGTTCGGTGCCGAACCGCACCCCAACTACAACCGCATCCTGCTGTCTCCCGTGCTGGCGGGCGAGCAAACCATCGACGAGATCATCCTCAACGACTGGGCCTGGTACCAGGACAACCAGATCACGCTGCACACCGGCTTTACCGTGACCGACGTGGACCGCGTGCACCGCACCGTGCGCGCCACCAACGCCGTGGGCGAAACCATCACCGCCGAATACGACCGTCTGATCATGGCCACGGGCTCCAACCCGTTCATCCTGCCCATCCCCGGCAAAGATTTAAAGGGTGTGCTGGCCTACCGTGACATTGCCGACACGCAGGCCATGATCGATGCCGCAGCCACCTACCAGCACGCCGTCGTCATCGGCGGCGGCCTGCTGGGGCTGGAGGCCGCCAACGGCCTCATGAAGCGCGGCATGCAGGTGACGGTGGTGCATGTGGGCGACTGGCTGATGGAGCGCCAGCTCGACGATGTGGCCGGCAAGATGCTGCAGAAGTCGCTGGCCGAGCGCGGCATGCAGTTTCTGATGAAGGCGCAGACGCAAGAGCTGGTGGGCAACGCCGAAGGTCGCGTGGCCAGCGTCAGGTTCAAGGACGGCACCGAGGTGCCCGCCGACCTGGTGGTGATGGCCGTGGGCATCCGACCCAACACGGCTCTGGCCGAAAAGATGCGCCTGCATGTGAACCGCGGCATCGTGGTGAGCGACACGCTGCAGACCACCACCGACGCGCGCATCTACGCCGTGGGCGAATGCGCCGCGCACCGGGGCATTGCCTATGGCCTGGTGGCCCCGCTGTTCGAGCAGGGCAAGGTGCTGGCCAACCACCTGGCCGAGTTCGGCATTGGCCGCTACCAAGGTTCGCTCACATCCACCAAGCTCAAGGTCACGGGCATCGACCTTTTTTCAGCAGGCGACTTCCAGGGCGGCGAGAACACCGAAGAGATCGTGATGAGCGACCCCTTTGGCGGCGTGTACAAGAAGCTGGTGCTCAAGGACGACAAGCTCGTGGGCGCCTGCCTGTACGGCGACACGGTGGACGGCAGCTGGTACTTCAAGCTGCTGCGCGACGGCCGCACGGTGAACGACATCCGCGACAAGCTGATGTTTGGCGAAAGCAACATCGGCGACGCAGGCCACCAGGGCCAGAACAAGGCCGCCGCCATGGCCGACAGCGACGAGGTCTGCGGCTGCAACGGCGTGACCAAGGGCGCCATCTGCAAGGCCATCAAGGACAAGGGCCTGTTCACGCTCGATGAAGTGCGCAAGCACACCAAGGCCAGCGCATCGTGCGGCTCGTGCACCGGCCTGGTCGAGCAGATCATCATGTTCACGGCGGGCGGTGACTACAGCGCCACGCCCAGGACCAAGGCGATCTGCGGTTGCACCGACCACGGCCACCAGGCGGTGCGCGAGGCGATCCGCACCAACAAGCTGCTGTCCATTGCCGATGTCTTTCATTTCATGGAATGGAAGACGCCCAATGGCTGCGCCACCTGCCGCCCCGCCGTCAACTACTACCTCATCAGCACCTGGCCCAAGGACGCCAAGGACGACCCGCAAAGCCGCGCCATCAACGAACGCAGCCACGCCAACATCCAGAAAGACGGCACCTACAGCGTCATCCCGCGCATGTGGGGCGGCGAGACCACGGCCGACGAGCTGCGCCGCATTGCCAATGCGGTGGACAAATACAAGATTCCCACCGTGAAGGTGACAGGCGGCCAGCGCATTGACCTCTTGGGCGTGAAGAAGGAAGACCTGCAGGCGGTGTGGAAGGACATCGGCATGCCCAGCGGCCACGCCTACGCCAAGGCCCTGCGCACCGTGAAGACCTGCGTGGGCAGCGAATGGTGCCGCATGGGTACGCAGGACAGCACGCAGATGGGCAAGGACCTGGAGCGCGCCATGTGGCGCATGTACGCACCGCACAAGGTCAAGTTTGCCGTGAGCGGCTGCCCGCGCAATTGCGCCGAGGCCGGCATCAAGGACGTGGGCATCATCGGCGTGGACAGCGGCTGGGAGATGTACGTGGCCGGCAACGGCGGCATCAAGACCGAGGTGGCGCACTTCTTCACCAAGCTCAAGACCGCCGAGGAAGTGCTGGAGTACACCGGCGCGTTCTGCGAGCTGTACCGCCAGGAGGGCTGGTACCTGGAGCGCACCGTGCACTACGTGAACCGCGTGGGCCTCGACTACGTGAAAAAACGCATCCTCGAAGACCACGCCGGCCGCCAGGCGCTGTGGGAGCAGCTGCAGTTCGCGCTCGATGGCGAGCCCGATCCGTGGTTCGAGCTGGACAAGGCAGCGGTGGACCAGCGGCAGTTCATCCCGATCGCCGCGGTCTGAAAGTTTTCATCTCAAAAGTGCCCTCAGCGTTTTACCGACAGGCGCAAGAAGCCACAAAAGGAATAGCAATGACCGAATGGACATCCATCTGCCGCGTGGACGATATCCCCGTGCTGGGCTCGCGCCGCGTGGCCCGCGAAAAAGGCCTGGACGTGGCGGTGTTCCGCAGCGCGTCCAACGAGATCTTCGCCTTGCTCGACCGCTGCCCGCACAAGGGCGGGCCCCTGAGCCAGGGCATTGTTTTCGGCACCAGCGTGGCCTGCCCCATGCACAACTGGACCATTGGCCTGTGCGACGGCCAGGCCGCCGCCCCCGACGAGGGCTGCACGCCCCCATTTCAGGTGCGGGTGGAGGACGGCACCGTGCTGCTCAACACCCACGAACTGGCCCACCACGCCGTGAGCGAAACGCGCCCCATCGCAGGGCCGCAACGGCGCACCCCGGCGGCGTGATCCCACGCCAGCCCGGCTGGCTTGCCACGCTTAGCGTGCAGGCCGGCATCCACCGCACCCTTGGCAACCCTGGCACCGCTCCCAGACAGACCGCAGAAAGAAACCCATGGCCTATCTCGTCCCCTCCGAATTCGTCACCAAAATGGTGGACGCCGGCGAATCCAAGATCTACATGTCCACCCGCGACGCCCTGATCCGCGCCTACATGGCGGGCGCCATCCTGGCGCTGGCGGCGGTGTTCGCCGTCACGGCCACCGTCATGTCGGGCTCGGCACTGGTGGGCGCCATCCTGTTCCCGGTGGGTTTTTGCATGCTTTACCTGCTGGGCTTTGACCTGTTGACCGGCGTATTCGTGCTGACGCCGCTGGCCTGGCTGGACAAGCGCCCGGGGGTCACGATCCAGGCCATTCTGAAGAACTGGGGCCTGGTGTTCACCGGCAACTTCCTGGGCGCGCTGACCGTCGCCTTCATGATGTCCTTCATCTTCACCTATGGTTTTTCGGTGGCGCCGAATGAAATCGGCACAAAGATCGGCCATATCGGCGAGGCGCGCACCCTGGGTTATGCCCAATACGGCCTGATGGGCTGGCTCACCATCTTCATTCGCGCCATGCTCTGCAACTGGATGGTGTCCACCGGGGTGGTGGGCGCCATGATCTCCACCACCGTCAGCGGCAAGGTGATTGCGATGTGGATGCCCATCATGCTGTTCTTCGCCATGACCTTCGAGCACTCGGTGGTGAACATGTTCCTGTTCCCCTCGGGCCTGATGATGGGCGGCAACTTCTCGATCCTCGACTACTTCATCTGGAACGAGATCCCCGTGGTGCTGGGCAATCTGGTCGGTGGCCTGGCCTTTACCGGGCTCACGCTGTACGCCACCCACATCAAGACCGGCCCCAAGCGCAAGCTCGTCTGAGCCCCCCGCATCCGCCGGGTGCCAACGCGGCAATGCTCCTGCTGCCCCGAATCCGGCACCCTGAATCCTGCACCCTGAACGAATGGCGCACCAATGAGCGACACCCTGAAAGTGAGCCTTGGCCAGCACTCGGACAAGGGCTGCAAGGAGGTCAATCAGGATTTCCACGGCGCCTGCGTGCCCCAGGGGCAGGTGTTGGCCGCCAAGGGGGTGGTGGCGGCCCTGGCCGATGGCATCAGCAGCAGCGATGTCAGCCAGATCGCCAGCGCCGCGGCGGTGCACGGGTTGCTCCAGGACTACTACTGCACCTGCGACGCCTGGAGCGTCAAGCGCTCGGCACAGTGCGTGCTGGCGGCAACCAACTCGTGGCTGCACGCACAAACCCAGCGCAGCCCCTACCGCTTCGACAAAGACCGGGGCTACGTCTGCACCCTCAGCGCGCTGATCATCAAATCCACCACCGCACACCTGTTGCATGTGGGCGACACGCGCATCTACCGCGTGCAGGGCAAGGCACTGGAGCAGTTGACCGAAGACCACCGGGTATGCCTCCCGGACGGACAGATCTACCTGGGCCGTGCGCTCGGGATTCAGCCGCAGCTGGAGGTGGACTACCAGGCCCTGCCGGTAGAGCCCGCAGACACCTTCGTGCTGACCACCGATGGGGTGCATGAACATGTCAGCGCCAGCTTCATCACGCAGGCCATTGAAACCCACGCAGACGATCTGGACCAGGCCGCCCGCACCATCGTGGAAGAAGCCCTGCGCTGCGGCAGCGACGACAACCTGACCCTGCAGATCGTGCGCATCGATGCACTGCCCCACCAGGACGCCAGCGAACTGCAGCGCCAGCGGGCCGCGCTGCGGTTGCCGCCCATCCTGGAGCCCCGCACCCTGCTGGACGGCTACCAGATCGTGCGCGAGCTGCACGGCAGCCACCGCAGCCACATCTACCTGGCCATCGACACCGACAGCGGGCAGAAGACGGTGCTCAAGACACCCTCCATCGACCTGCAGGACAACGCCGCCAGCCTGGACCGCTTTCTGATGGAAGAATGGATTGCGCGGCGCATTCACAGCCCCCATGTGCTGCGGCCCGCCCCCTCGGAACGCAAGCGCGGGTACCTTTATGTGGCGATGGAATACGTGCAGGGGCAAACCCTGGCCCAGTGGATGATTGACCACCCCAGGCCCGAACTCTCGGTGGTGCGCGACATCGTGGACCAGATCGCACGCGGCCTGCAGGCCTTTCACCGCATGGAGATGCTGCACCAGGACCTGCGGCCCGAGAACATCATGATCGACACCTCGGGCACCGTGAAGATCATCGACTTTGGCGCGGTCCACGTCGCTGGCCTGGCCGAGAGCGCGGCGCCCGGTGCCGGCGATACCGTTCCGGGCACCTTGCAATACACGGCCCCCGAGTACTTTCTGGGCGAGCCCGGCACGCCGCAATCGGACCTGTTCTCGCTCGGCGTGATCACCTACCAGATGCTCACCGGGCGGCAGCCCTATGGCACGCAGGTGGCGGGGATCCGCACCCGGGCGGCACTCATGCAGCTGCACTACGCCAGCGCGCTCGATGAACACCGCGCCATTCCGGCATGGATGGACGCCGTGCTGCGGCGCGCCGTCCACCCCAACCCGCACCAAAGGCAGGAAGCCTTGTCCGAGTTCGCGCACGATCTGCGGCAGCCGAGTGCAGCCTACCTCGGCCGCGCCCGCCCGCCACTGTATGAGCGCAACCCGATGGTGTTCTGGCGCGCCATGGCGCTCGTGCTGGGGGCCGTCGTGGTGGTTTTGCTGGCGGTGCTTCAACACCTGCGCTGACACGGCCGCCCCCCGGCAAGGCACGGCTTCGCGCCCGCTCACGCACCCCCCCGTCCTGGAGCGCCCCGATGCACCAGGCTGGTGCCAGCCATCTGCCCGTGACCCACCCGGATCGGCGCCAGGCCGGTGCCCGGTGGCGTGGGGGCTGGCACATGTATTGCGTTACCTGTGCGAAGGCCCCGGCAGGGGCCAGTGAACCCGGGGTGCAATGGCGCAGCCAGGGGGCACACGGACGAAGGCGTCTGCACCTGCGGTTTCGAAACCTCGAAGCCACGGGGTGTGGGCGCTTTTTTTTTGCGATTTTCCTTGGGGACTGCGATGAAAAATTTCAGACAAACGGCGGGGAGCCCAGCGGACTTGCCTCTGGAGTGCGGGACAGAACCCCTTGTCGTGCGTTCCATGCAAGAAACCCCATCCACCTGCCCGTACTGCGGCGTAGGCTGCGGTGTGATCATCGAAAGCACCGGTAGCCAGATCACCGGCGTGCGTGGCGACCCGAACCACCCCGCCAACTTCGGCCGCCTGTGCACCAAGGGCTCCACCCTGCACCTCACCGCCACCAGCACCATCACCCTGCAGACCCGCCTGCTGCAACCGCAGCACCGCGCGCAACGCGGCGACAAACCGCAGCCGCTGCCATGGGATGCCGCACTGGCCATGGCGGCAGACCGGTTCGCCAGCACCGTCACGCAGCACGGCCCCGACGCCGTGGGCTTCTACGTCAGCGGCCAGCTGCTCACCGAGGACTACTACGTCTTCAACAAACTGGCCAAGGGCCTGATCGCCACCAACAACATCGACACCAACTCGCGCCTGTGCATGAGCAGCGCCGTGGCGGGCTACAAGCAGACCCTGGGCGCCGACGCCCCGCCCGCCTGCTACGACGACGTGCACCACGCACAGTGCCTGTTCATCGTGGGCAGCAACGCGGCCTGGGCACACCCCGTGCTGTTTCGCCGCATCGAGGACGCGCGCGCCGCCAACCCCGGCATGAAGGTCATCGTGGCCGACCCGCGCCGCACCGATACGGCCGGCATGGCCGACCTGTTCCTGCCCATTCAGCCCGGCAGCGACGTGATGCTGTTCAACGGCATGCTGCACCTGATGCTGTGGGAGGGCTGGGTCGATGCCAGCTACATCGCCGCGCACACCACGGGCTTTGACGCGCTCAAGGCCCTGGTGCGCGACGCCACGCCCGAGCGCGTGGCCCAGGTGTGCGGCATCTCGGTGGCCGATCTGACCACCGCCGCCCAATGGTTTGCCACGGGAGCCACAGGCGATCCGCAACGTCGCAAGGCCACGCTCAGCCTGTACTGCCAGGGCCTGAACCAGAGCAGCAGCGGCACGGCCAAGAACGCCGCACTCATCAACCTGCACCTGGCCACGGGCCAGATCGGCAAGCCCGGCGCGGGCCCGTTCAGCCTGACGGGCCAGCCCAACGCCATGGGCGGGCGCGAGGTGGGCGGCCTGGCCAACTTGCTCAGCGCGCACCGCGATCTGGCCAACCCGGCACACCGCGCCGAGGTGGCCGCGCTGTGGGGCGTGGCCGATGTGCCCAGCCAACCCGGCAAGACAGCCGTGGAAATGTTCCAGGCCGCCGCCGACGGCGAGATCAAGGCGCTGTGGATTGCCTGCACCAACCCCGCGCAAAGCATGCCCGACCAGGCCACCGTGCGCCGAGCCCTGCAGCGCGCCGAGTTCGTGGTGGTGCAGGAAGCCTTTGCCACGGCCGAAACCTGCGCGTACGCCGACCTGCTGCTGCCCGCCACCACCTGGGGCGAGAAGACCGGCACCGTGACCAACAGCGAGCGCCGCATCTCGCGCGTGCGCTCTGCCGTGCCCGCACCTGGCCAGGCGCGCCACGACTGGGCCATTGCGGTGCAGTTTGCGCACCAGCTGGAGGCACGCCTGCGCCCCGGCCAGCCCACCCTCTTCCCCTATGCGACCGACCACGCCGACGCAGGTGCCGAGGCCGTGTGGAACGAGCACCGTGCAAGCACGCGCGGGCGCGACCTCGACATCACCGGCTTGTCGTGGGAAACGCTTGAATCCCAAGGCCCGCAGCAGTGGCCGTTCGCTGCGGACGCCGCCACGGGCAAGGCCCGCCTGTACGAAGACGGCATCTTCCCCACCACGGATGGTCGCGCGCGTTTTGCAGCCCATGCGTGGCAGCCCACCGCCGAGCCCCGCGAGTCACGCTACCCCTTCAGCCTGACCACCGGCCGCCTGCGCGACCAGTGGCACGGCATGACCCGCACGGGCACTCTGGGACGCCTGTTCGGCCATGTGGCCGAGCCCAGCGTGCAGCTGCACCCGCAGGACATGGAGCGGCGCGGCCTGCACAACGGCGACCTGGTGCATGTCACCAGCAAACGCGGCTCCATCGTGGTGCCCGTGCAGGCCGATGCCACGCTGGGCCTGTCGCAGGCCTTCATGGCCATGCACTGGGGCAGCGAATTCCTGAGCGGCAGCTCCTCCACCGGCGAGCGGCTGGCGGGCGTGAACGCGCTCACCACCTCGGTGTTCTGCCCCACGTCCAAACAGCCCGAGCTGAAACATGCCGCCGTCAAGGTGCTCAAGGCCGAGCTGCCCTGGATGCTGCTGGCCATGGCCTGGCTGCCGGATGACAAAGCACAAGCAACGCGCGAAGCCTTGTCCGCGCTGATGGCGCAGTTTCCATTTGCCAGTTGCGTGCCCTTCGGCAACGCCACCCCGCTGGATGATCCGGGCCGCGAGCGCACCGGCGTGCTACTGCGCGCAGCCGCGCACGAGGCACCGCCCGAAGCACTGGTCACGCAGATCGAAGCCCTGCTGGGCCTGGCGGGCGCCGACACGCTGCGCTACGCCGACAAGAAGCGCGGCCAGCGCCGCGCCGCGCGCCTGGCGCGCCAGGGTGAAGCCACCACGCTCGAAGGCATGGTGCTGGCCGGCGACACCAGCGCCGAGGGCTGGCTCAAGACCCTGCTGCAAGAGGAACTGCCCGCGCAAACCTATGGCCGCCTGCTGCTGGTGCCCGGCGCCAAGGCCCCGGCAGCAGTGCAGTCGCGCGGCAAGCCGGTGTGCACCTGCTTCAACGTGACCGATGCCGCCATCACCGGCGCGCTGGCGCATTGCCACGGCACCGACAACGACCGCCTGGCCCAGTTGCAGGGCCAGCTGCGCTGCGGCACCCGCTGCGGCTCGTGCCTGCCCGAGCTCAAGCGCATGGTGCGCAGCACGGGGCCGCTGGCCGCCAATCCCGCTCCCGCACAGGCCACCATATAACCAGAAGTTCGCTGGATTGCAGGAAAATAGCCGTCCACCCCACCACGACCACACCAGGACTTGTGCAACAGGGCTCCGGCCAGGCCTTTCGGCGCAGACAGTACAAGCGTACGGCCAGCCGAAATAACGACGCCAGAGCCCTGTGTCACAAGTCCCGCCACCAAAAACCATGGGTATCAGCCAGTACATCAAGGAAATCGGCCGCGGCCCGCGCGGTTCCAAGCCCCTGACGCGCGAGCAGGCGGCCGATCTTTTCGGCCAGGTGCTCGATGGCACGGCCTCCGACCTGGAGATCGGCGCCTTCTGCCTGGCCATGCGCATCAAGGGCGAAACGCCCGAGGAAATGTGCGGCTTTCTCGACGCCACGCACAGCCGCATGGCATTGCTGCCCGCCAGCGACCGCCCCCTGATCGTGCTGCCCAGCTACAACGGTGCGCGCAAGCTGCCCGTGCTCACACCCCTGCTGGCGCTGCTGCTGGCACGCGAGGGCCTGCCCGTGCTGTTGCATGGCATGCGCACCGAGGCGCGCCGCACCCTGGCATCGGATGTGCTGCTGGCGCTGGGTGTTCCTGCGCTTACGGCTCCTGAAAAAATCGCCAATGGCCGCGTGGCCCACATCGAGACCCAGCACCTGCACGCCGGCCTGGCGCGCCTGCTGAAGGTGCGCGAGGTGGTGGGGCTGCGCAACGCGGGGCACAGCGCCGTGAAGCTGATGAACCCCTGCGCAGGCGCCGCCGTGGTGGTGACCAGCTACACCCATCCCGAGTATTACGAGATGCTGCAGGCCACCTTTGGCGCGCTGCACATGACCGCCCTGCTCTCGCGCGGCCTCGAAGGCGAAGTGGCGGCAGACCCGCGCCGCACGCCCCGCTACGACGCCTTTGTGGCCGGTGTGCACCAGCTGCTGCAAGAACAGCAACCCGGCACCGCAGCCGAGGTGCCCGGCCTGCCCACCGCGATTGACATCGACACCACGGCGCGCTACACCCGAGACGTACTGGACGGCCGCCTGCCCGTGCCGGCGGCGCTGGCGCAGCAGGTGGAACACATCTTGCATCTGGCTGCGCAAACCACACTGCCGACACCATGAAAACCACCCCACCCCCCGCCAGCCCGCCGCCAGCCGCCTTCCAGGGAACCTGCACGCTGGTGGGCGCGGGCCCGGGCGACCCCGAGCTGCTCACCCTCAAGGCCCTCAAGGCCATCCAGGCGGCCACCGTGCTGCTGGTGGACGATCTGGTGAGCGACGCCATCGTGGCGCACGCATCGCCCACGGCGCGCATCGTTTATGTGGGCAAGCGCGGCGGCTGCCAAAGCACGCCGCAGGCCTTCATCGAAAAGCTGATGCTGATGGCCGTGAACGAGGGTGAGAACGTGGTGCGCCTCAAGGGTGGCGACCCGTTCATTTTTGGGCGCGGCGGCGAAGAGGTGGAGCACCTGCGTGCTGCGGGCGTGCGAGTCACCGTCATCAATGGCATCACCGCCGGCCTGGCAGGACTGACCGCGCTGGGCGCACCGCTCACCCACCGCGAGCATGCGCACGGCGTGGTGTTCGTCACCGGCCACGCCAAGCCCGGCGACGCCGGCATCGACTGGCGCCAGCTGGCCGCCACCGCGCGTGATGCCAAGCTGACCCTGGTGATCTACATGGGCGTGAGCGGCGCCGCGCACATCGAGCACGAGCTGCTCACCGGCCTGCCCGCCCACACGCCCGTGGCCATCATCCAGCACGCCAGCCTGCCCCACCAGCGCCACGCCGTGGCCACGCTGGGCACTCTGCAGGCCACCATCGCACGCGAAGGGCTGGCCAGCCCTTCCGTCATTGTGGTCGGCGATGTGGTGCGCGGCGTGGCGGCAGCGGCCCCGACCGCCGCGGAGCGCCGGGTGGCAGGCTGAGGCTTTTTTCCTCCACGGGAACACCGGTACCACGGGGCCGGAGGGGCGCGCGCAGTGCTAGCATCGCGGTCGCGTGGTGCACGGGTTGCCGACCACCGCGCAGAAAGTTCTGCCTTTGACTTCCCGCGTTGCGCACCCGGCTGTGGTGCTGGCCCTGTCCTTTCTCAGCGTGATTGCGCTGGGCACCATGTTGCTGATGCTGCCTTTCGCACACGCGCAGGCGGGCGAAAGCGCGCCATTTCTCACCGCGCTGTTCACCGCCACATCGGCTGTCTGCGTGACCGGGCTGGTGGTGGTGGACACGGGCACCTACTGGAGCGGCACGGGCCAGACCGTCATCATGGGCCTGTTCCAGATCGGCGGCTTCGGCATGATGACCTCGGCCACGCTGATGGGCCTGTTGATCAGCGGACAGATGCGCATCCGCACGCGGCTGCTGCTGCAGGCCGAAACCCACTCGCTGGCGCTGGGCGACGTGAAAAGCGTAGCCAAGCTCGTGCTCAAGGTGACGGTGGTCGTGGAACTGGCCATGGCCCTCGCGCTGTGGCTGCGGTTTGCACTGGGCTATGGCATGCCCTGGGGCGATGCGGCATGGCACGGGCTGTTCCATTCCATCTCGGCGTTCAACAACGCGGGTTTTTCCACCTGGGGCAACAGCGTGATGGCGTACTCGGGCGACGCCCTGGTGCTGGTGCCGCTGATGCTGGCCATCGTGATCGGCGGCCTCGGGTTTCCGGTGCTGCACGAGCTGCTGGCGGAGGGCGGGCGCAAGCGGCCCATCTGGTCCATGCACACGGCCCTCACCGTGTGGGGCTCGCTGGCGCTGGTGGCGCTGGGCACCGGGGTCATCCTGCTCGCCGAGTTCGACAACCCCGGCACGCTGGGCCCCATGGGCTGGGCGCACAAGGCGCTGGTGGCGCTGTTCACCTCCGTCTCGGCACGCACGGCGGGCTTCAACGCCATCGACATCGGCGCGCTCACCACCGAATCGCTGGCGCTGCACTATGTGCTGATGTTCATTGGCGGCGGCAGCGCGGGCACGGCGGGGGGGGTGAAGGTGACCACCTTCTTCGTGCTGGTGTTGGTGGTGTGGAACGAGATCCGCGGCCACCGCGACGTGGAGTTCCGCGGCCGGCGCATCGCGGACTCGGTACAGCGCCAGGCCATCACCATCATGGTGCTCAGCGCGGCCGTCGTCTCGCTGGCCCTGTTGCTGATCCTGCCGCTGACGACGCTGCCCCTGGAAAAAGTGCTGTTCGAAGTGGTCTCCGCCTTTGGCACCGTGGGCCTGTCCACCGGCATCACGGCCGAGCTACCGCCCGGCGCCCAGTCCATCATCATTGCGCTGATGTTCGTTGGCCGCGTGGGCGTGGTCACGCTGGCCGTGGCCCTGGCCACGAACCAGATCCGCCGCAACTACCGATACCCCGAGGAGAAACCGATTGTTGGATAAATCCGTCAAACACCTGTCCGGCAGCGTGGTCGTCATCGGCCTGGGCCGCTTTGGAACGGGCGTGGCCAAATCGCTGGTGGAGCTGGGCCACGATGTGCTGGCCATCGAGCACGATGCCGATACGGTGCAGTCGCTGTCGCTGGTGCTGCCCCACGTGGTGCAGGGCGACGCCACCGACCTGGAAACCCTGCGCCAGCTGGCCGTGCCTGACTTCGCGCACGCGGTGGTGAGCATCGGTGGAAACCTGGAAGCGAGCGTACTCACCATCCTCAACCTGAGCCAGCTGGGCCTCAAGGACATCTGGGCCAAGGCCATCGACCCGCAGCACGGCCGCATCGCAGAGCGGGTGGGTGCGCACCACGTGGTGTACCCCGAGGCCGACATGGGCGAGCGCGTGGCCCACCTGGTCACCGGCAAGATGATCGACTTCATCGAGTTCGACGACGGCTTCGCCATCGCCAAGACCCGCGCGCCCATGGAAACGCACAACAAGCCCCTGTCGCAGTCCAACGTGCGCAAGCGCCATGGGATCACCGTGGTGGGCATCAAGCGGCGCCACGTCGACTTCATCTATGCCAAGGCCGAGACCGAGGTCAAGCCCGGCGATCACCTGATCGTGGCGGGCCCCACGCGGATGGTGGAACGCTTCGCTTCGCTGTACTGAGCGGCGCGAGCCGGCCGGCGTGTGCGCCACCATCGACGCCTTCGCGCAACCGGTGGCCAATGTGCTATCGGGGCGCACCAGCGAGATGGCCGGGCTCTCGCGGCAGGCCGTATCGCTGGCGGGGCGCTGCCGCAACGCGGCTTGCAAGCCGGTGAGGGCGGAGCCGGTCAGCCCTCTGTCGCCTCCCGCACCTGCTGGAAGCGCTCGGCCAGCTCCTTGCGCAGCGACTTGCGCAGCAGCGCCGCCTCCCAGCGGCGCCGCTCATCGGCGGTCACGGGCATGAGGGGCGGCACCGCCATGGGCTTGCGCGCCTCGTCCACCGCCACCATGGTGAAAAAGCAGCTGTTCACATGCCGCACCACCTGCGCGCGGATGTCTTCGGCCACCACCTTGATGCCCACTTCCATCGACGAACTGCCCGTGTAGTTGACGCTGGCCAGAAAGGTCACCAGCTCGCCCACATGGATGGGCTGCAGAAACATCACCTGGTCCACGCTCAGCGTGACCACGTAGCAGGCCGAAAAGCGGCTGGCGCAGGAATACGCCACCTGGTCGAGCAGCTTCAGGATGGCCCCGCCATGCACGTTGCCCGAAAAATTGGCCATATCGGGGGACATCAGCACGGTCATGCTGAGCTGGTGGGAGGGGATGTTCATGCCGCCCATTGTCGCCTACCGCCGGCCAAAATCGGAGGTCTGCGCAGCACCTACACTGCAGGCCATGCAGATGTTTGATGTGGTGATCGTGGGTGCCGGTGCTGCCGGCCTTTTTTGTGCCGGCCAGGCGGGCCAGCGTGGCCTCCAGGTGCTGCTCATCGACCACGCCGACAAGGCGGCCGAAAAGATCCGCATCTCGGGCGGCGGGCGCTGCAACTTCACCAACCGCGACCTCGACCCTGCCGCGCCGCACAAGCACTTCGTGGGACAGAACCCGCAGTTCTGCCGTTCGGCGCTGTCGCGCTACACCCCGTCAGACTTCATCACCCTGGTGCAGAAGCACGGCATCCCCTTCCATGAAAAGCACAAGGGCCAGCTGTTTGCCGACCGTTCGGCCGAAGACATCATTGCCATGCTGCTGGCCGAATGCGCCGCCGGTGGGGTGACGCACTGGCAGCCTTGTGCCGTCAGAAACATCATATTTTCGGCCTCTGGCGCAGATCCATCCAGCGCTGGCAGCTATCAAATCAATACCGATAGAGGCCCCGTGCAAGCGCGTTCGCTGGTGGTCGCCACCGGCGGCCTGTCGATCCCCAAGATCGGCGCCACCGACTTCGGCTACCGGCTGGCGCAGCAGTTCAGCATCCCGCTCATCGAGCGCCGCCCGGGCCTGGTGCCGCTGACGTTTGACGGCGCGGGCTGGGCGCCCTATGCGCAGCTGTCGGGATTGGCCTTGCCCGTACAGATCAGCACCGGTGCCAAGAAAAATCGCATGGCCTTTGACGAAGACCTGCTGTTCACCCACCGCGGGCTCTCGGGCCCGGCAGTGCTGCAGATCTCCAGCTACTGGCAAGAGGGCCAGCCCCTGGCCATCGACCTCGCGCCCACGGTGGACTTGCCCGCAGCGCTGGCGCAGGGCAAAGCGCGTTCGAAGAAACTGATTGCCAACGAACTGGCCACCCTGGTCCCGAGCCGCCTGGCCGATGCCTGGGCCAGCCGCGAGGCGGACTGGCAGCGCCCCATCAACGAAGCCTCGGACAAGGCCCTGGCCCGGCTGGCCGAGCAGCTGGCGCGCTGGGAGCTCACCCCCACCGGCACCGAGGGCTACAAGAAAGCCGAGGTCACGCTGGGCGGCGTGGACACGCGCGCGCTGTCGCAGCAGACCATGGAATGCAAGACGCAGCCGGGCCTGTATTTCATTGGCGAGGTGGTCGATGTGACGGGCTGGCTGGGCGGCTACAACTTCCAGTGGGCCTGGGCCAGCGCCCATGCGTGTGCGCAGGCGCTGGGAGCGACACCCCCGTGAGGCCCTGCGCCCCCCCGTGCAGCCACCAGAAGCGGCAGCCCGTGACCGGCCAAGCCTGTGCAACGCCCGTTTGACCGCTACGCAGCCGCCACCTCCCGCCCCTGCATCGCCTGCGGTGCGTGCTGTAGCGCCCAGACCTCCAGCGCTGGCGCTGGCAGCGGGCGGCTGAAGTGGTAGCCCTGCAACTCCTCGCAGTCCAGCGCGCTCAGCACCTTGGCCGTGGCCAGGTCTTCCACGCCCTCGGCCACTATCTTGAGGCCCAGCGTGTGGCCCAGGGCGATGATGGCGCTCGTGATAGCCATGTCGGCGGGGTTAGCCAGCATGTCGCGCACAAAGGACTTGTCCACCTTGAGCCGGTCGATGTCAAAGCGCTTGAGGTAGGCCAGGCTGGAATACCCGGTGCCGAAGTCGTCGATGGACAGTTGCACGCCCAGCGCCTTGAGGGCCGCCAGCTGCTGCTCGGCGGCATGGGCGTTTTCCATCAACTGCGATTCTGTGATCTCCAGCTCCAGGCGATGGGCAGGCATGCCGGTGCGGGCCAGCAGCGCCTCGATGTCGGTCACCAGCGACGGGGCTGCCATCTGCGCGGCCGACAGGTTGACCGAGATCGACGCCCGGGCCAGCGGGTGCGGCACCACGGCGTCGCCCGGACCCGTATCCAGCGCCAGCTGTTGCCAGCGAACCCACTGCTCGCAGGCCTGCTGCAGCACCCAGCTGCCAATGGCACGGATCATGCCGGTCTCTTCGGCGATGGGGATGAATTCGCCGGGCGGTATGGACCCCAGCACCGGGCTGGTCCAGCGCAGCAGGGCCTCCACGCCCAGCAGCTGGGCGCCCTGGGCGCTCAGGCGGGGCTGGTAGTGCAGGCTCAGTTCGTTGCGCTCCAGCGCACGGCGCAGCTGCAGCTCCATGGTCTGGCGTGCCACGGCGCGCTGGTTGGTCTCCATCGAATAGAACAGCGCCCTATCGCGGCCGGTGGTCTTGGCCTCGTACATGGCGGCGTCGGCGCGGCGCATCAGCTCGTCGATGTCGCTGCCGTCGTCGGGGTGCACGGCAATGCCCACGCTGCACGACACATTCAGCTCGTGCCCGTCCACCGGATGGCTCTGGCGGATGAGCGGGATCAGCCGCCGCTCCACCAGCTGCTGCACATCCTCGCACCCGGCCACGTCGCGCATCACCACCACAAACTCGTCGCCCCCCAGGCGGCTCACGGTGTCGCGGCTGCGCACGGCCTGGGTGAGGCGCGCGGCCACCGAGCGCAGCAGGCCGTCGCCAATGTGGTGGCCCAGCGTGTCGTTGATGGCCTTGAAGCGGTCCAGGTCGATGAACAACACCGCCACCTTTTCGCCCGTGATGGATGCCTCTTCCAGCGCCATCTGCAGGCGCTGCTCGCACAGCGAGCGGTTGGGCAGCTCGGTGAGCACGTCGTGGTGGGCCAGGAACTGGATGCGCTCCTCGCTGCGCTTACGGTCGGTGATGTCGATGGCAATGCCGATGTGGTTGGCCACTGCGCCGCCCTTGCTCTTGCCCTCGCGCAAGGCCGACACCATGAGCCAGGCCGGGTAGGTTTCGCCCGAGCGGCGGCGAAACCGCACCTCGCCCTGCCAGTACTCCTTGTCGAGCATGGCGCGCTGGATCTGCGCTGACAGCAACTCGGCCTCCGTCTCTTCCAGCAAAAAGCCCAGGTCCTCGCCGACGACCTCGTAGAAGTCGTAGTGCGTGCTGCGGCAGAACGCCTGGTTCACACGGATGATCTGCTGCTCGACATTCATGATGATGAGGCCCTCGGACAAGGCCTCGAACACATTGGCCCACAGCCCCAGGCGCCGCTCCATCGCCTTGCGCACGTTGATGGGCGTGAAGGTCGTGAGCACCGAATCGCGCCCCTGGAACTGCAGGCGCCGCGCCGACAGCATGGCCCACGAGGGCTCGTGGCTTCCCTTCCAGCGCACATCGAATTCATCGACCGAGTCCTGGTCCGCCAGGCGCTGAAAGAAACGCGCGCGCACGCCCGGCTCCAGCCCCACGGCCCAGGGGTCGGTCTTGCGGCCGCCCAGCCAGTGGACGGCGGGCACGTTGTAGTGCAGCACCTCATGATCGGGAATCGACGTGACGACCATGGGGATGGGGAAAGCCTCCACCAGCTCGCGCTGCGCCTCGGCCGCGCGGGCGCGGGCGGCCAGCTCCTGCTGCAGCAGGCGGTCGCGGTCGAGCTGCGACAGCATTTCGTTGAAGGCCGTGACCAGGCGGCCGATTTCGTCACGGCTGACCCAATGCGCGCGCAGCCGGTGGTCGCCGCTCCTGCGCACCTCGTCGGCCACGCGGGCCAGCTGCTGCAGCGGCTTGGCGATCTGCCGGGCCACCAGCGTGACCAGGCTCAGGATGCAGCCCAGCAGCACCACCGCCGTGCCCAGGTGCAGCCACATGCGGGCGAACAGGCTGTCGGCGCGCAGGTTCAGCAAACGCTCCAGGTCCCCGATGCCCACCGACCAGGCATCGCGCAGCGCGCCCAGCACCAGGGCCTCCTGCACGCCCACCCGTGCCACCGCCAGGCCCGACTCGCCCGCCGCCACCCCTTGCAGCAGCGACTGGAACCCCGCCAGCGCGCTCTTGAGCGCCTCACGCTGGCCGGCCAGCGCAGCGCGCATCTCGGGCGAGCCGGCAATGAAGGCCTGGTTGTAGTCCGACTCGATGCCCAGCGCTACCGCGTCCAGCCGCCCCGCCAGCGTGAGCAGCTCCGACGACCACTGCGGCCCACGCCGCGACGGCATGGCATTCAGGAAACTCACCGTGTCGTGCACCGCCTGCAGCAGCTCGGGAAAACGCAGCACCACGAGCGACATCACGTAGTAGCTGTCCAGGTCAGGGTCCAGGATGAGGTTGGACTGGTTGCCCACCGTGGTCAGCAGCTCGCGCCCCTCGCGCAGCAGCTGGCTGCGCAGGTGGATGAGCGACTGCGAATCAGCGGCGGGCGAGCCCCCCTGGGCCTGGCCAGCCAGCTGCTGCAGCGCCACGCCAAACCGCTGGGCCACATCGGCCGTGCTCAATGGCTCGTCGTGGGCCGCACGCACGACCTCCAGGCGGGTCAGCACATCGGCCACCAGCGGAGGCTGCTGCGATGCTTCCAGGAACTGCCCCATCAGGCCGTCGCGCACCACCTCCGCGTAGGTCGTGCCCACCACCTCCTTGCGCGTGAAGTCAATGGCCAGGTATTTCTCGTGGATCAGGATGCTGGAGACGTAGATCACCGCCGTCAGGTCCAGCAGATAGATGAGCATGAGCTTGCGGCCCACACTGAGCCGGCCCAGCCAACCCGATACTTGGTGCATGAATGCCATGGTGTCTGCGGCGGTGCCGCCCGGCCGGATGGCCAGGGCTCCCCACCGATGAATAGGAGTGTTACAACATGAAGCAATTTCCGCGCCATTGCAGCGCAGCCCGCCCTCGGGAGACCATCGTCCTGGCGCGGTGACAGCGAACAGACGGGCAACCCTTGCACCACGGGCGCGCATAAAGGCTATAATCTCCGGCTTTGCTGGCAATGCCCCGTCGGCCAAATACTAGTTACAGACGGGGAAACCGCTTTGTACGGACTTGAGGCCCGATCTCCCCAAGCCCCTCTGCAGGCACCATTTGGAAAACATTAGCTAATGACTACGATCCGCGTAAAAGAAAACGAACCCTTTGACGTTGCCCTGCGCCGCTTCAAGCGCACCATTGAAAAGCTCGGCCTGCTGACCGACCTGCGCGCCCGTGAGTTCTACGAAAAGCCCACCGCCGAGCGCAAGCGCAAGAAGGCTGCTGCCGTGAAGCGCCACTACAAGCGCGTGCGCAGCATGCAACTGCCCAAGAAGCTGTACTAAGTACCGCTTCGGCACCGTCCCTCATCGGACAGCCGCCAAACCCGCGCTAGGGACGCCAAGCGCGGGTTTTTGTTTTTGGGGTTTGCCAAAAGGCTTTCTGGCGTCGTTGCAACGCCTTGTCGTAGCCACACTACTGCCTGCGGCGTTGACGCCTAGCCAGAAAGCCTTTTGGCAAACCCCTGTTCTTGTCTAAAAACCAACCAAGGAAGCCGCCATGAGCCTCAAAGACCAGATCACCGAAGACATGAAAACCGCCATGCGCGCCAAGGACAGCGAGCGCCTGGGCACCATCCGCCTGCTGCAGGCCGCCATGAAGCAAAAGGAAGTGGACGAGCGCGTGGTACTGGACGATGCGGCCATCGTCGCCATCGTGGACAAACTCATCAAGCAACGCAAGGACAGCATCACCGCCTTTGAAGGCGCGGGCCGCCAGGACCTGGCCGACAAGGAAAAATCCGAAATGGCCGTGCTGCAGACCTACCTGCCCGAGCGCATGTCGGCCGAGGAAACCCTGGCCACCGTGAAGGCCATCGTGGCCGAACTGGGCGCATCGGGCCCCGGCGACATGGGAAAGGTCATGGGCGTCGTCAAGACCCGCCTGGCGGGCAAGGCCGACATGGGCCAGGTGTCGGCTGCCGTGAAGGCTGCGCTGGCGGGCTGATGGCCTGATCCAGGCCATCTGCACGCTTGCTTCTCTTTTAATAGTTGCCAGCGCTTTTATAGAAGCTCTGGCAGCTATTTTTGTTCATACCCCATCTGAATGCCGACGTCTACACAGGCATCGGCATCGATCAGAAGCGCACTACCACCTTGCCAAACGCGCCGCGCTCCAGGTGCGCAAAAGCAGCGGGCACTTCGTCGGCGGTGTATTCGCCCGCAATGACAGGTTCCAGCCCGTTGGCATCCACGGCGCGCACCAGTTCCTCCAGCGCGCGGCGATGGCCCACGCTGATGCCCTGCACCGTGGCCCGGCCCCTCAGGAAGTCGTAGACCGAGCCGCTGACCGTGTCGCCCGCCAGCGTGCCGATGACCGATACGCGCCCGCCGGCGCGCAGCGCCTGAAGAGAGCGGCCCAGGTTGGCGCCGCCCACGGTTTCCAGCACCTGGTCGGCGCCACTCCCACCCGTCAGCGCCCGCACCTGGGCCGGCCAGTCAGCATCACGCGCTAGTGCGTGGGTGGCGCCCAGCGCAAGCACCTGCTCGCGCTTGGCGGCATCGCCCGAAACGACGATGGGCATCGCCCCGTGCAGGCGCGCCACCTGCACGCCAAACAAGGCCACCCCGCCCGTACCGTGGATGAGCACCGCCTGCCCCGCGCGCAGCCCGCCGGTTTCCACCAGCGCAAACCAGGCCGTGAGTCCCGCGATAGGCAGGGTACTGGCGGCGGCCGCGTCCAGCGTGTGGGGCGCCGCCACGGCCCAATCGGCATCGAGCAGCACGTGCGATGCCAGCATGCCCGGGCCGGGCGCGCCCAGCGGCACGGCGCTGGCAGGGCGCTCGCCATCCAGCCAGCCACCCCAGAAGGTGCTGAGCACCCGGTCGCCGGGCTGCCAGCGGGTCACGCCCTCGCCCACGGCCAGCACGGTGCCGGCCAGGTCGGATGCGGGCGTGAAGGGAAACGACAAGGCCATGCCCATGCCGTCCCGCGCCATGAGCAGGTCACGGTAATTCAGGGCCACGGCCTCGGTGCGCACCAGGATCTGGTGGGGCGCCGGCGCCGGCACAGGGGTCTGAACCCGCTCCAGGTGGGGCAGGCCAAAGCGAGGCAGTTGCCAGCGTTGCAGGGTGGACGGGAGGGTGCTGTCGATCATGTTGTTCAAGCTCCGGAAAAACAAACGAAAAAACCAGGCTCGATGCTATTGGCGTCCTCACATCACTAGTGACTCTTATTTTTCCCAAAACTGGCGAATAAAATTCGCCAATGAATGAAAGATTGCAGGGCATCGAAGCGTTTGCCGCCGCGGTGGAGGCGGGCAGTTTTGCGCTGGCGGCCTCGCGCCTGGGCCGCACCCGCTCGGCCGTGGGCAAAAGCATTGCGCGGCTGGAGCAGCGGCTGGCCGTGCGCCTGTTCCACCGCACCACGCGCAGCCAGAGCCTGACGGATGACGGCCAGGCCTATTACGAGCGCTGCCGCCGCGCGCTGGACGAGTTGGTCGCTGCCGATGCGGCCATAGAGGCCGGCCGCCACGCCCCGGTGGGCACGCTGCGCATGAGCATGCCGGCGCTGTTCGGGCGCGTCTGCATCGCACCCCTGCTACTGGACCTGGCACGCGACCACGAGGGCCTTCGGCTGGACCTGCAGTTCAGCGACCGCCGGGTGGACCTGGTGGAGGAACGGGTAGACCTGGCCATCCGCAGCGGGCCGCTCACCGACAGCAGCACGCTGGCGGCCCGGCTGCTGGGGCACCAGTGGATGGGCCTGTACGCCGCCCCGGGCTATTTGGCACGACATGGGCGGCCGGCCCACTGGCAGGCGCTGGTGGACACTGCAGGCAGCCACCGCTTTGCCTGCTATGGCCACGACGAACAGCGGCCGCCATCGTGGCCCTACCACGACGGTGCGACGGGCGAGCTGCGCGAATTCGAGGTGCCGGCTCGCGTGCGCTGCGACAGCCTGGAAGTGCTGGCCGCGAGCGCGGAAGCGGGCCTGGACATCACCCGCATACCGCAGTGGCTGGCCGCACCCGCAGTGGCGGCAGGCACGCTGGTGAAGCTTTTCGATGAGGCGCAGCCCTATGGCTACGCGCTGCACGCCGTGTGGCCCAGCACGCGGACCCTGCCGCACCGCACGCGCGTCGTGATCGATACGCTGGCCGCCCGGCTGCCGGCGCTGCTGGGATCGGCACACCCCCTGCCACGCAGCGCAGGCCGGTAGCGGCGCGGCGCTCCGCGCGCCGTGCCTGCCCTATCCGCCCTGCATTCCATCGGCTGCCGGCAGGCCGAGGCCCAGCCCTTCCTGCCGAAACATTTCCTGCAGAAACTCCACGCACACCCGCACCTTGGCCGAGCGCTCCAGCCGCGTGGGGTACACGGCCCACACATTGGCCTCCTGCCGCCACTGCGGCAGCACCTGCACCAGGCGCCCCGCCTGCAGGTGCGCGCCCACATCCCACAACGAGCGCAGCACAATGCCCCGCCCATCCACGGCCCACTGCACGGCCATCTCGCCATTGTTGGCCGACAGCGGGCCACGCACCTTCACCGATTCTTCCTGCGCGCCACTGCGCAGGCGCCACACGCCGAACGGATGGTCGCGCTCCTTGATGACCAGGCAGTCGTGCGCGGCCAGGTCGGCCACCGTGCGCGGCGTGCCCTTGCGCTGCAGATAGGCGGGTGCCGCGCACAACACGCGATGGTTGTCGGCCAGGCGGCGCGCAATGAGGTGCGGGGCAATCTCGTCGCCCACGCGCACATCCAGATCGAAGCCCTCACCCGCCACGTCCACCAGCCGGTCGAACACCTCGAGCCGCACCTGCAGCCCCGGGTGCCGCTCCACCAGGCGCGACAGCGCGGGCGCCACGATCTGGCGGCCAAAGCCGAAGCTGCTGCTCACCCGCAGCAACCCGCGCGGCTCACTGCGGGTGATGGCCACCTCCTGCAGCAGCTGCTCCATGTCGTCCAGGATGCGCTGCGCCCAGTGGAAGACGCGCTCGCCCTCCTCCGTGACCGCCACACGGCGGGTGGTGCGGTGCAAGAGCCTCACCTGAAGGTCCTGCTCCAGCAGGCGGATGCGCTTGCTGACGTAAGCCGGAGAGGTGCCCAGCTCGGTGGCGGCGCCGCCAAAGCTCGCCTTGCGCACCACGGCTGTGAATACGCGCAGGTCTTCCGCGGCAGGGTTTTTATGCACGATATGTGAAGAATGAAGCCACAGTTGTCGGATTGTAGTTTTCAACAGCCCTGTGAACAATGCCCTCCTTACCGCTGGCTGCGCCGTGCAGCAGCGCCCCTCCATCCATTGCCAGGACCGCTTGATGACCTCTTCCGCCGCCCCGAAAACCTACCGCATCGCCCTCATCGCCGGAGACGGCATTGGCAAGGAAGTCATGCCCGAAGGCCTGCGCGTGGTGCAGGCCGCCGCAGAACGCTTTGGCATCGCCCTTGAAACCACCCCCATCGACTGGGCCAGCTGCGACTACTACGCCGCCCACGGAAAAATGATGCCCGACGACTGGAAGGCGCAACTGTCGGGCATGGACGCCATCTTCTTCGGCGCCGTGGGCTGGCCCGCCACCGTGCCCGACCATGTCTCCCTGTGGGGATCCCTGCTCAAGTTCCGCCGCGAGTTTGACCAGTACATCAACCTGCGCCCCGTGCGCCTGTTCGAGGGCGTGCCCTGCCCGCTGGCCGGCCGCCAACCCGGCGACATCGACTACTACGTGGTGCGCGAGAACACCGAGGGCGAATACACCTCGCTGGGCGGCATCATGTACGAAGGCACCGACCGCGAGATCGTGATCCAGGAATCGGTCTATTCGCGCCACGGCGCCCACCGCCTGCTCAAGTTCGCCTTCGACCTGGCCCAGAGCCGCCCCAAGAAGCATGTGACCCTGGCCACCAAGAGCAACGGCATCGCCATCAGCATGCCCTGGTGGGACCAGCGCGCCGAGGACGTGGCCCAGACCTATCCCGAGGTGACGCTGGACAAGCAGCACATCGACATCCTCACCGCCCGCTTTGTGCTGCAGCCCGGCCGCTTCGATGTGGTGGCGGCCACCAACCTGTTTGGCGACATCCTCTCCGACCTGGGCCCGGCCACCACGGGCACCATCGGCCTGGCGCCCTCGGCCAACCTCAACCCCGAGCGCAAATTTCCCAGCCTGTTCGAGCCCGTGCACGGCTCTGCGCCCGATATCTACGGCCAGAACATTGCCAACCCGATTGCAATGATCTGGTCCGGCGCGCTAATGCTGGACTTCCTCACGCAGGGCCAGGGCGCGGGAAGGCAGGCGCACGATGCCATCGTGGCGGCCATCGAGGAAACCATCAAGAGCGGACCGCGCACGCCGGACCTGGGCGGCACGGCCAACACCACGCAGGTGGGTGAGGCCATTGCAGCGCATGTTGCCAAGGACTGAGCCCGCTCACTGCGCGCCCGTTGCAACCGGACTTGGGGTCGCCCGCAGGGCGGCCCCACGCCAAAGTGGCCCCACGACGCCCCCGGCGTGCAGATGGCACTGGCCCGACAAGAGGGGGCAGGCATGGAGAAGCAGGATGCGCACTGGCCCCTGCACGGTGGTCAAGTTCCCTGCTGAGCGTCTCCAAGCCCGGCCACCTCCTTCAGGCAGCCGACCAGCAAGGCCGTCACCGGCGTCATCCGCTGCCCGCGCAGCGTGATGAGCCCCACCGGCGGCAACTCCACCGCCACCGGCAGCTTCAGCACCGCCACCATCCCCTGCCCCGCGAAATGCTGCGCCACCGTGCGTGCCATGAAAGCCACCGCACCGCGCTGCCGCAAGAAGGAGATCTGCGACAGGAACGAGGCAGACTCGACGATGTCAGCCGGCGGATGCAGGCTGTGGGCAAAGAACTGCTGCTCCAGCTTCACCCGCAGAGACGCCCAGGGCGGGGGCAGCACACAGGGCTGGGTGGCAATGTCCGCCCACTGCACCTTGCGCCTGCCGGCCAGCGGATGGCCGGGGTGCACCACCGCCACCATGGGGTCTTGGTAGAGCGCTTCGGTCTCCAGGTCGGGTGAAGCGTAGCCGGGCTCCAGCCGGCCCACGAACAGGTCCAGCTCGCCCAGGCGCAGCTTGGGCAGCAGGCGCGTGAGGTCGCCCTCTTCGATGAGCACGGTGGTGTGACCGGAGCGGGCCTTGAGCCGCGCCACCGCCTGCGCCAGCAGCACCGGCGTGGCCACCACCATCGCGCCCACGCTGGTGCGACCCGCCGCACCACTGGCCTCGGCCGCGATCTCATCGCGCGTGCGCTCATAGCCCGCCAACACCGAGCGCGCAAAACGCACCACGCTGGCGCCGGCTGGCGTAGGCTCGGTGCCGCGCGTGGAGCGCTCGAACAGCGGCAGGCCGAACATGCTCTCGATTTCCGCCAGGGTCTTGGAAACGGCGGGCTGCGTGACCGACAGGAACTCCGCCGCACGCCCCAGGTGCCGAAACTGGTCCAGCGCCACCAGCATCTGCAAGTGCCTCAGTTTGAGGTTGCTGCGCAGAACACGGTCAATTTGTGCCATGGTGAGTCCTTGTGAGTTCGTGTTTTCTGTCGCTGTGCACGATACATAACCAAAATGCAATGAAGACAGTCCATATTTTCATTGGATTGTTATGCAACGGTTTTGAACAATCGCAGCTCTCGATTCAAGAAACCACAGGAGACCAACATGCAGACTCCACGCAATGGACGGCGCCAGTTCGTCCTCGGTGCCCTCGGTGCCGCCACCCTTGCCACCACGTCCAGCCGCCTGTTCGCACAGGCATGGCCCGAGCGCCCCATCACCTTCATCTGCCCCTGGCCCGCGGGCGGCACGGCCGACCAGTCCATGCGCGCGCTGTGCACCGTGGCCGGGCGCATCCTGGGCCAGAGCATTGCGGTGGAGAACAAGGCGGGAGCCTCCGGCATGATCGGCTCCAAGGCACTGGCATCGGCCAAGGCCGATGGCTACACCATCGGGCAGATCCCCATCTCGGTCACGCGCTTCTCGCAGCTGGGCACGCTGCAGGCCGACCCGCGCAAGGACTTCACCTACATCGCGCGCACCTCGGGCCAGACCTTTGGCATTGCGGTGCCTGCCAGCTCGCCGTTCAAGACACTCAAGGACTTTGTGGCCTACGCCAAGGCCAACCCCGGCAAGGTGAGCTACGCCCATGCGGGCGTGGGCGGCGCCACGCATGTGGGCATGGAAGAGTTCGCCAGCGTGGCGGGCATCCAGCTCAACCACGTGCCCTACAAGGGCGGCGCCGAAGCGCTGCAGGGCGTGCTGGGCGGCCATGTGGATGCGCTGGCCGATTCCAGCTCGTGGGCGCCGCATGTCGAAGCCGGCAAGCTGCGCCTGCTGGCCACCTGGGGCGATGTGCGCACGGTCCGCTTCAAGGACGTGCCCACCCTGCGCGAGCTGGGCTACGACGTGGTGGTGGACGCCCCCAACGGCATTGGCGCCCCCAAGGGCGTGGACCCGGCCATCGTGACCAAGCTGCGCGACGCCTTCAAGCAAGCCGTGGCCAGCCCCGAGTTCAAGACCGTGATCGACAAGCTGGACGCACCGCTGCTGTACCTGGACGGCCCCGACTACGAAAAGTACGTGAACACCGTCTACCAGAAAGAGACCGTGCTGATCGACAAACTGAAGCTGCGCGAGCTGATGAAGAGCTGAGCGCACGGTGACGCACGGAGCCCCAGGGATCCCCTGGTGGGCTCTGCCACCTTTCGGCCCCATTGATGAAAGCCCCCATGTCCCGCACCGATAGCACCCTGCTGCACCTGCACCCCAACGACAACGTGCTGGTCGCCAAGACCGCACTGGCACTGGGCCAGGACATTCCGGAGCTGGGCCTGCGCACGCGCGCCCAGGTGCCTGCCGGGCACAAGATTGCCGCGCGCCGCATTGCAGCGGGCGAGCAGGTCAAGAAGTACGACACGGTGATCGGCGTGGCCACGCGCGACCTGGAGCCCGGCGACTACGTGCACAGCCACAACCTGCAGCTGGTGGACTACTACCGCGACCCGGCCTTTGGCGCCGATGTGCAGCCGGTTCATTATGTGCCCGAGGCCGAGCGCGCCACCTTCCAGGGTTTTGTGCGGCCCGGGGGCGGCGTGGGCACGCGCAATTTCATCGGCATCCTGTCGTCGGTGAACTGCTCGGCCACCGTCATCAAGCGCATTGCCGCGCACTTCACGCCCGAGCGGCTGGCCGCCTACCCCCACGTGGATGGCGTGGCCGCCTTTGCGCAGACCAGCGGCTGCGGCATGTCCTCGCCCAGCGAGCACTTTGATGTGCTGCGCCGCACGCTGGCAGGCTATGCACGCCACCCCAACCTGGCGGGCGTGCTCATCGTGGGCCTGGGCTGCGAGCGTAACCAGGTGGACGCGCTGGTCGATTCGCAGGGGCTCAAAGAAGGCAAGCTCATGCGCACGCTGGTGATGCAGGAGGTGGGCGGCACCCGCGTGACCATCGAGGCGGGCATCCGCGCCATCGAGGAAATGCTGCCCATCGCCAACGAGGCACGGCGCACCACCGTGAGCGCCAGCCACCTGAAGATTGGCCTGGAGTGCGGCGGCTCGGATGGCTTCTCGGGCATCACCGCCAACCCCGGCCTGGGCGCGGCCATGGACATTCTGGTGCGCCACGGCGGCACCGCCATCCTGAGCGAAACACCCGAGATCCACGGCGTGGAGTTCATGCTCACGCGCCGCGCCATCACCCCCGAGGTGGGCCAGAAGCTGCTGGACCGCCTGGCCTGGTGGGAGCGCTACACCGCCGGCCAGAACGCGCAGTTCAACGGCGTGGTGGGCCATGGCAACCAGGCGGGCGGGCTGGCCAATATCTTTGAAAAATCGCTGGGCAGCGCCATGAAGGGCGGAACCACCCCGCTGCGCGCGGTGTACGAATACGCCGAGCCCATCACCGAAAGCGGCTTTGTGTTCATGGACTCGCCCGGTTACGACCCCGTGGCCTCCACCGGCCAGATCGCCAGCGGCGCGCAGCTCATCTGCTTTACCACTGGCCGTGGCTCCATGTTCGGCAGCAAGCCCGCGCCCACCATCAAGCTGGCCAGCAACACGCCCATGTTCACGCGCCTGGAGGAAGACATGGACATCAACTGCGGCGTGGTGATCGACGGCGAGTGCACCGTTCCCGAACTGGGCCAGCGCATCTTTGAGCAGATCCTGCGCCATGCCAGCGGCGAGGAAACCAAGAGCGAGCTGCTGGGTCTGGGTGACCACGAATTTGTGCCATGGCACATGGGGATAGTCAGTTGATCCCCCCTGAGTCGCCTGCACTGGCACAGCGAAAGAACAAGGGAAACCAAACGCTCCTAAAAAATAGCTGCTAGCGCTTATCCGATGAACGCCAGAGCCACATTCCATTCAAACCCATGTCCGCATCCCTGACCCTCACCCGAGCCGACCTCATCCGCAGCGCCAACTTCATCGCCGGCCAGTGGAGCGAAGGCACCTCCGCCCGCCTGGATGTGACCAACCCCGCCACCGGCGCCGTCATCACCTCCGTGCCCGACTCGGGTGCGGTGGAGGCGCGCGCCGCCCTGGACGCAGCCCACGCCGCTTTTGCCACCTGGCGCAAAGTCCCCGCCAAGCAACGCGCAGCCATCATCAAGCGCTGGAACGACCTCGTGCTGGCCCACCAGGACGATCTGGGCGCCCTGATTTCCATGGAGCAGGGCAAGCCCCTGGCCGAAGGCAAGGGCGAGGTGGCCTATGCGGCCAGCTACATCGAATGGTTTGGCGAAGAGGCCACGCGCATGAATGGCGAAGTCATTCCCGCCCCGGTCTCCGGCCGCCGCATGTTGGCCCTGAAGGAGCCCGTCGGTGTGGTGGCTGCCATCACGCCCTGGAACTTCCCGGCCGCCATGATCGCCCGCAAGATCGCCCCGGCCCTGGCCGCAGGCTGCACTGTGGTCTGCAAGCCGGCCGAAGACACGCCACTGACCTCCCTGGCTTTGGTGCAGCTGGCCCATGAAGCCGGGGTGCCTGCCGGGGTGCTGAACATCGTCACCGCGTCGCGCCAGAACACACCGGCCGTGGTGGATGTGTGGCTGGACGATGGCCGCGTGCGCAAGATCACCTTCACCGGCTCCACCCCGGTGGGCAAGCACCTGGCACGTCGCAGTGCAGACACGCTCAAGAAGCTCTCGCTGGAGCTGGGGGGCAACGCACCCTTCATCGTGTTTGACGATGCCGACCTGGATGCGGCGGTGGACGGCCTGATGGCCGCCAAGTTCAGAAACGGCGGCCAGACCTGCGTGTGCCCCAACCGGGTGTTTGTGCACCACAGCGTGTTCGATGCCTTTGCCGCCAAGCTGGCGGGCAAGGTGGCAGCGCTCAAGGTGGGCCCGGCCAGCGACCCGGCCTCGCAGATCGGCCCCATGATCAATGACCGGGCGGTGGAGAAGATCGAGCGCCATGTGCAGGATGCCGTGGCCAAGGGCGCCAAGGTGCTCACGGGCGGCCAGCGCCTGACCCACCTCGGCCCCAACTACTACGCGCCCACCGTGCTCGGCGGGGCGGATGCCCGCATGGCCTGCGCCTGCGAGGAAACCTTTGGCCCTGTGGCGCCGCTGACGGTGTTTGACGACGAGGCCGAGGTGATTGCACAGGCCAACGACACCCCGTTCGGGCTGGCGGGGTACTTCTACAGCCAGAACGTGCGCCGCATCTGGCGCGTGGCCGATGCGCTGGAGACGGGCATCGTCGGCATCAACGAAGGGGCGCTGGCGGCCGAGGCCGCTCCCTTTGGCGGAGTGAAGGAATCGGGCTACGGGCGCGAGGGATCGACGCACGGGCTCGACGACTACCTGCACACCAAGTATGTCTGCCAGGGGCAGCTGGATTGAGGTAGCCGCGCCCCGCAGCACAAGACGCGACAGAGGTCCGCCACGACGGGCCACGCAACAGGTCACCCAAACCATTCAACCAAGGAGACAAGTCCATGAGCATTACCAAAGCCCTCTCACGCCGGCCCATTCTGGGCGCCATCGCCGGCATGGCACTGGCGTGCGCCCTGCCCCTGGCGCATGCGCAAGCCCCCTTCCCGAGCAAACCCATCACCATGGTGGTGCCCTACCCCGCCGGTGGCGCCAACGACATGCTGGGGCGCCTGATCGGGCAGAAGATGGGCGAGGCGCTGGGCACACCCGCCGTGGTCGATAACAAGCCCGGCGCCGGGGCCCTGCTGGGCGCGGGCATTGTGGCGCGCGCTCCAGCCGACGGCTACACCCTGCTGGTGGGCGGCCTGGCCACCCACGCGGCCAGCCCCAACCTGCTCAAGGCCGACTACGACCCACTGAAGGACTTCGAGCCCATCGGCATGATCGGCCGCGCGCCCATCGTCGTCATCACCGCTACCGACTCGCCCTACAAGACGCTCAAAGAGGTGGTGGATGCCGCCCGCAAAGACCCGCAGGCCATCATGTACGGCTCGTCGGGCAATGGTTCACCCCTTCATCTGGCGGGCGAGCTTTTCCTGTCGATTGCCAAGGTCAACATGACCCACGTGCCCTACAAGGGCGGCAACGCCCACATCATCGATTTGATCGGCGGCCGCGTGCCCGTGATTTTTGACACCGCCACCAACTCCATGCCCCTGCTGCGCGGCGGCAAGGTGCGGGCGCTGGCCGTGGGCAGCGCCACCCGCCTGCACGACCTGCCCGATGTGCCCACCCTGGCAGAGCTGGGCTACCCGCAGTTCGAGTTCTCTGCCTGGTACGCGCTGTTTGCTCCGGCCAAGACCCCGGCCGATGTGAGCGCCAAGCTCTCTGCCGCCCTGGCCAAGACGCTCAAGCTGCCCGAAGTGGCCAGCAAGCTGGGCGACCTGGGCGTGACGGTGGGCAGCGGCAACGCGAGCGAGCTGCGCACCTTCCTGGCCCCCGAATACCAGCGCGTGGGCAACCTGATCAAGACCGCCAAGATCAAGGCCGACTGACGACGACACTCTCCTGGCGCGTGGTGCCAGGAGGGGCAGCCTGCGGCAACGCCAGACATCACTACACACCCTTTGGAGACACCCATGCCCGACGGCCTGCTGCAACAGCACCCCGATGACGCCACCCGCCAGGTGGCCGACCTGCCCTCCCCCCGCGTTCAGGCCCACGCCGCCAACCTGATGGTGCTGGGCGATGGCGCCCTGGCCTGCGTGTGGTTTGGCGGCTCGATGGAGGGGCGCTCGGACATCTCGGTCTTCATGTCCCGCCTGGCTCCCGGGACCCGGCAGTGGTCCGAGCCCGTGCAGCTGTCGCACGACGCTGAGCGGTCAGAGCAAAACCCCGTGCTCTTCCCGGCCCCCGATGGCACCCTGTGGCTGCTGCACACGGCCCAGCAGTCGGGCCACCAGAACACCGCCGTGGTGCGCGTGCGCCGCTCGACCGATCACGGCCAGACCTGGTCGCCCACAGAGACCCTGGCCGACGCCCCCGCCGGCACCTTTGTGCGCCAGCCCATCCATGTGCACCACGACGGCAGCTGGCTGCTGCCCGTGTTTTACTGCCGGGCCGAAGCAGGCCAGCCCTGGGACGGCAGCCACGACGACAGCGGCGTGCTGCGCTCCACCGACCAGGGCCGCACCTGGCAGCGCATCAGCCTGCCCGGCAGCCTGGGCTGTGTGCACATGAACATCGTGCCGGCGGCCAACGGCCAAAGCCTGCTGGCGTTCTTCCGCAGCCGCTGGGCCGATCACATCTACCGCACCCAAAGCGACGATGGCGGCCTGACCTGGCAAACACCCCAGCCCACCCAGCTCCCCAACAACAACTCGTCGGTGCAGGCCCTGCGCCTGGCCGATGGGCGCCTGGCCATGATCTTCAACGCCAGCAGCGCCGCCAACGCCACCGAGCGGCGCGAGTCGCTGTACGACGAGCTGGAAGACACCGGCGAAGGCGCCCAGGGCGCCACCGTGGCCGCCCCGCCCGCACGCAAGGCCTTCTGGGGCGCACCGCGCGCGCCCATGACGCTGGCCCTGTCGGCCGACGATGGCCTGACCTGGCCCTGGCAGCGCCACCTGGAAGTGGGCGACGGCTGGTGCATGAGCAACGACTCCGAGCGCGGCCGCAACCGCGAATACTCCTACCCCTCGCTGCGCCAGGATGCCGACGGCACCCTGCACCTGGCCTACACCGTATTCCGCCAGCACATCCGCCACGTCCGCCTGCAGCCAGACTGGGCCACACAACAACCCTGAACCAAGCATGAGCCAAGCCACTTTCCACGTACTCGTCACCGCCGCGCACTGGGCCCCTGAAGCCCAGGCGCTGGTACAAGCCGCAGGCGGCCAGATCCACTTCATGGCCGAGCCCATCACCGAAGACCACCTGATCGCCCGGCTGCTGGAGACCGGTGCCCAAGTGCTGCTGGTGCGCGGCATCAAGCCTGTGAGCCAGCGGGTACTGCAAGCCGCACCTGCGCTGCGCCTGGTGGCCAAAAACGGCGCAGGGGTGGACGGCATTGACCTGGAAGCCGCCCGCGCGCGCGGTGTGGCGGTGGCCGTGGCCCCAGGAGCCAACGCCCGCGCCGTGGCCGAGCATGCCGCGGCCCTGATGCTGGCCCTGGCGCGCCAGCTGCCCCTGCTGGACCGCATGGTGCGCGCTGGCCAGTGGGCCCCCAGCGCCTGGCAGGGCCGCGATTTTCGCGATGCCACGGTGGGCATCATTGGCTACGGCGCCATTGGCCGGGGCACGGCGCAACTGACCGCCGCGCTGGGCGCGCGCGTGCTGGTGCTGCGCCCCCATGGCCAGGCCGATGGCTTTGCCACCGAACCCGATCTGCACCAGCTGCTGCCCCAGGTGAACATCCTGAGCCTGCACTGCCCGCTGACCGAGCGCACCCGGGGCCTCATCGGTGCACGGGAGCTGGCGCTGCTGCCCCAGGGCAGCCTCCTCATCAACACCGCGCGCGGCCCGGTAGTGGACGAAGCGGCCCTGGTGGAAGCCCTGCGCAGCGGCCATCTCGAAGGCGCGGGCCTGGACACCTTTGACACCGAACCCCTGCCCGCCACCCACCCCCTGGCCCAGCTGCCCAATGCCTTGCTCACGCCGCATGTGGCGGGCGTGACCAGGGGGGCGTCGCTGCAGGTGTCCACCATCACGGCACGCAACATCGTGGACCACCTCACCGGCCCAGGTGCACCTGCCCAGCACCGCATGGCCTGAGAATCCACCCACCGAAACCAAAGCACCGCCCGAAACGCCTGCACTGTCTTCAGCACGCTGCCGAGCCTCTTATTGCCCCCACAGAACCATGCCAGCCCACAACCCCTTCAAAACCGCCCTGGCCGAGCGCCGCCCGCAAATCGGCCTGTGGCTGTCGATGGCCGACCCGTACCTGGCCGAAGCCGCTGCCGCCACCGGCTACGACTGGCTGCTGATCGACGGCGAGCACGCCCCCAACGACCTGCGCAGCACCATGGGCGCGCTGCAGGCGGTGGCAGCGCACCCGTCGCACCCCATCGTGCGCCTGGTGGAAGGCAGCACCGCCCTCATCAAGCAGATGCTGGACATCGGCGCCAAAACGCTGCTGGTGCCCATGGTGGACACGGCCGAACAGGCGCGCAGCATTGTGGCGGCCACGCAGTACCCGCCCCTGGGCATTCGCGGCGTGGGCAGTGCCGTGGGGCGCTCGTCGATGTGGAGCAGCCGCAGCGACTACCTCTCGGTGGCCGACGACGAAGTCTGCCTGCTGGTGCAGGCCGAAACAGTGACGGCCCTCACCCACCTGGAGGCCATTTGCGCGGTGGATGGCGTGCACGGCGTGTTCATCGGCCCCGCCGATCTGGCCGCATCGATGGGCCACCGGGGCAACCCTGGGCACCCCGAGGTGCAGGCCGCCATCGAGGGCGCCATGAAGACCATCATCGCCAGCGGCAAGGCGGCGGGCACCCTCACCTCGGACCCTGTGCTGGCCCAGCGCTACCTGGACTTGGGCTGCACCTTTGTGGCCGTGGGGGTGGATGTGCTGATGTTTGCCAATGCAGCGCGCAAGCTGCGCGGGCAGTTTGCCGGTGCCACCGCTGCGGCAGCACCGGCCAGGGCCAGCGCGGCGTATTAAGCGGCATGCAGGGTGCTGCGAAACCTCGCCGGCGCTCCGCAAGCACCACACCCAACAAAAAGGCTCCGGGAACCCAGGAGCCTTTTTGCGTGAGGCCTTGTCGCCAGCCAGTTATCAGCTGCCCGCCACCTTCATGCGGTTGACCAGGATGGAGCCCACGGTCTTGGCACCGTAGTTGTAGGTGTCGGCGCCCACGGCCTCGATGCCCTTGAGCATGTCCTTGAGGTTGCCCGCGATGGTGATCTCGTGCACGGGGAAGGCGATCTTGCCGTTCTCCACCCAGAAGCCGCTGGCGCCGCGCGAGTAGTCGCCCGTCACGTAGTTCACGCCCTGGCCCATCAGCTCCACCACAAAAAGGCCCGTGCCCAGCTTCTGCAGCATGGCATCGAGGTTGTCGCCGGCCTGCGTGAGGCGCGAGGTCATCACCAGGTTGTGCGATCCACCGGCATTGCCCGTGGTCTTCATGCCCAGCTTGCGCGCCGAGTAGCTGGACAGGAAATAGCCCTGCACCCGCCCGCCCTGCACCACCTTGCGCGGGGCCACGCGCACGCCTTCTTCGTCAAAGGGCGAGCTGCCCTTGCCACGCAGCACAAACGGGTCCTCCAGAATGTCGATGTGCTTGGGAAACACCATCTTGCCCAGCGAATCGAGCAAGAAGCTGCTCTTGCGGTAGAGCGAGCCGCCACTCACGGCCTGCACAAAACCGCCCAGCAGGCCGGCAGCCAGGGACGATTCAAACAGTACCGGGCATTGCGTGGTGGGAATCTTGCGTGACCCGAGGCGGGCAAGCGCGCGCTGTGCGGCATAGCGGCCCACGGCCTCGGGCGAGGCCAGTTCGGCCGCGTTGCGCATGGAGCTGTACCAGGCATCGCGCTGCATCTCGGCATTGCGGCCGGGCAGCGAGGCGATGGGGGACACCGAAAAGCTGTGGCGCGAGCTGGCATAGCCACCCCGAAAGCCCCGCGTGTGCGCGCTGAAGAAATGGCTTTGCTGTGCCGACACGCCGGCACCTTCGCTGTTGGTGATGCGGCGGTGGGTTTGGAGGGCGGCGGCCTCGCACGCCATGGCCAGTTGCGCGGCCTCTTCGCTGGTGATGGCCCAGGGATGGAACAGGTCCAGGTCGCGGTGCGTATCGGCCGGTGCAATGTCGGCCTCGTCGGGCAGGCCGGCCATGGGGTCTTCGGCGGTGAAGCGGGCGATGTCGTAGGCGGCCTGCACGGTCTGCTCGACGGCCTTGTCCGAAAAGTCCGACGTGCTGGCATTGCCACGGCGGTGGCCGATGTACACCGTCACGCCCAGCGACTTGTCGCGGTTGCGCTCCACGTTCTCCAGCTCGCCCTTGCGCACACTGACCGACAGGCCACAACCCTCGGAGGCCTCGGCGCCTGCGTCGGTGGCACCCAGTTTCTTGGCATGCGCCAAGGCACGGTCCACCAGGTCTTCAAAGAACGGACGGCTGTAGCTGAAGCCGCGCTCCGGAGCGGGCGAAATCGCGGCGACTGGGGCGGAGGCCGCAGCGCCAGTGGCGCGGGAGGCGCGTTGGGTGGGTTTGTTCATAGCGGCGGCTATGATACTTGCCGCTGTGGTGCGCGCTGCGCCACCTCTCTCTTTGCCCCCACCCATGTCACGCAAACCCAAAAAAGGCTACTTTGTGCGAGGCCAGTTCGTTGCCGAAGGCAGCGAAATGGACATCCAGCTCAAGGCCGAACTCAAAGGCACGCCCGATGCCAGCCGCACCGATCTCAAGCGCGAAAGCGACGAGCTGCAAGACCTGGGCAAGGAGCTGCTGACACTGCGCACCGACCTGTTCGACGCCGTGGGCCTGCCCGACAAGCTGGTGGAGGCGCTGGCCGAGGCCCGGCGCATCACCAACTTCGAGGGCAAGCGCCGCCAGATGCAGTACGTGGGCAAGCTCATGCGCAAGCTCGAACCCGAGCTGGTGCAGGCCGCCCGCCAGGCACTGGAAGAGCAGCACAAGGGCTCGGCCAGCGAAAAACTGGCGCTGCACCTGGCCGAGCACTGGCGCGACCGGCTGATTGCCGACGACGCAGCCCTGGCCCCCTGGATGGCCGAACACCCCGACACCGACACCCAGCAACTGCGCGCCCTGATCCGCCAGGCGCGCAAGGACGCCACGCCAGCCGGCAAGACCGCCAACGTGCAGGTCTCCGAGGGCCTGGCCCCGCGCAAGGGCCGGGCCTACCGCGAGCTGTTCCAGCTGGTGCGCGAGCACCTCGGCGGCGCGGCCGGCCCCGACGAGCAGCCCGAGGAGGACGAGCACGATGACTGAAGCCATCCACGACCCGGTCAAGATCGGCATCGTCTCGATCAGCGACCGCGCCAGCACCGGCGTGTATGAAGACAAGGGCCTGCCGGCCCTGCAGGACTGGCTGACCCGCGCCCTGCGCAACCCCATCACCTTCGAGCCGCGCCTGATCCCCGACGAGCAGGACACCATCAGCGCCACGCTGATCGCCCTGGTCAACGCGGGCTGCAGCCTGGTGCTGACCACCGGCGGCACGGGTCCGGCCCTGCGCGACGTGACGCCCGAGGCCACGCTGGCCGTGGCGCACAAGGAAATGCCCGGCTTTGGCGAGCAGATGCGCCAGATCAGCCTGAAGTTCGTGCCCACCGCCATCCTGTCGCGACAGGTGGCCGTGGTGCGCGACCAAAGCCTCATCATCAACCTGCCCGGCCAGCCCAAGGCGATTGCCGAAACGCTGGAAGGCCTGAAAGACGCCGACGGCCAGCCGCTGGTGGCCGGCATCTTTGCGGCCGTGCCCTACTGCATCGACCTGATCGGCGGGCCGTATCTTGAAACGCACGACTCCGTGTGCAAGGCGTTCCGGCCCAAGAACGCCATCCGGTCCGCCCGCACCTGACCGCAAGCCAGATCAGCCCCTGGCCCCTCATTCATCAGCGCAGACAGCTATCAGTTTTGCTGCATTTGGGCGCAGCAACACGGCGCCAGCCGCCGCCGCTTCTTGATCTGGGACAAGCCCGCCCACCTCCGTCACCCCACTGGCACCATTGCGATATAGCCTCGGCAGGTTGTTCAACCCCAGCCTCCAAGGAAACCGCCATGCCTTCCATGATGAAAGCCGCCGTGTTCGTCGAACCCGGCCGCATCGAGCTGACCGACAAGCCCATCCCCGACGTGGGCCCCAACGATGCCCTGGTGCGCATCACCACCACCACGATCTGCGGCACCGACGTGCACATCCTCAAGGGCGAATACCCGGTGGCCAAGGGCCTGACCGTGGGGCACGAGCCCGTGGGCGTGATCGAGAAGCTGGGCAGCGCGGTGCAGGGCTACACCGAGGGCCAGCGCGTGATTGCCGGCGCCATCTGCCCCAACTTCAACAGCTACGCGGCGCAAGACGGCTACCCCAGCCAGGACGGCAGCTACCTGGTGCCGCAAGGCCTGTGCGGCTGCCATGGCTACAAGGCCACGGCCGGCTGGCGTTTTGGCAACCTGATCGACGGCACCCAGGCCGAGTACGTGCTGGTGCCCGATGCCCAGGCCAACCTGGCCCCCATCCCCGATGGCCTGACCGATGAGCAGGTGCTGATGTGCCCGGACATCATGTCCACCGGCTTCAAGGGCGCCGAAAACGCCAACATCCGCATTGGCGACACCGTGGTGGTGTTTGCGCAGGGGCCCATTGGCCTGTGCGCCACGGCGGGCGCACGCCTGCTGGGGGCCACCACCATCATCGCCGTGGATGGCAACGACCACCGCCTGGGCATCGCCAAGAAAATGGGCGCCGACGTGACGCTGAATTTCCGCAACGTGGACGTGGTCGATGAGGTGATGAAGCTCACCGGTGGCAAGGGCGCCGACAGCTCCATCGAGGCGCTGGGCACGCAGGCCACCTTTGGCCAGGCCATGAAGGTGCTCAAGCCCGGCGGCACGCTGTCGAGCCTGGGCGTGTACTCGGAAGACCTGTCGATCCCGCTGGCGCAGTTTGCGGCGGGCCTGGGCGACCACACCATCCGCACCGCGCTGTGCCCCGGCGGCAAGGAGCGCATGCGCCGCCTGATGAACGTGATTGCCGCCAACCGCCTGGACCTGGGCGTGCTGGTGACGCACCAGCGCAAGCTCGACGACATCGTCGAGGCCTACGACCTGTTTGCCCACCAGCGCGATGGCGTGCTCAAGATTGCGATCAAGCCGTTCTGAACGGCCTGTGCCCTGGGTTTTGAGCCAATAGGCCTCCAGCGCCTATCCATCCAGCGCTGGCAGGTGTAAAAAAAAGAAGCACGCCAATGGCGTGCTTCTTTTTTGCGCATAGCCGGCTGCGGCTACTTGCCCACGAGGTCGCTCAGCTTGCCGGCCTCGAACTGCTCCTTGAGCGCCGCATCGTCGGGCACGCAATCGCCCGTCTTGACGCACTCCGACAGCTTTTCGATGGCCTGCCACAGCAGCGCGATCTGGTGCTCTTGCGAGGAGGCGTTGTCGATCAGGCCGCGCATGGCCTGCGAAAGCGGGTCGTCCTCTTGCGTGATGCCGTAGGCCGTGAACTTGCGCGGCTGCTGCGGCTCGGTCACGTCGGCGCTCTGACCCTCTTTGGACGGGATGATGCGTGCCGGAATGCCCACCGCCGTGGCGCCCGCGGGCACCGGCTTGATGACCACGGCGTTGCTGCCGATCTTGGCGCCATCGCCCACTTCGAAACCGCCCAGCACCTTGGCGCCGGCACTCACCACCACGTCGCGGCCCAGCGTGGGATGGCGCTTGGCGCCCTTGTACAGCGAGGTGCCGCCCAGCGTGACGCCCTGGTAGATGGTGCAGCCGTCGCCGATTTCTGCCGTCTCGCCCACCACCACGCCCATGGCGTGGTCGAAGAAAACACGCTCGCCGATCTTGGCGCCGGGGTGGATCTCGATGCCGGTGAACCAGCGTGCAAAGTGCGAGATGAAGCGCCCCAGCCATTTGAGGCCATGGTGCCAGCACCAGTGGGCCGGGCGGTGCAGCCAGATCGCGTGCAGGCCCGGATAACAGGTGACCACCTCCCACGTGCTGCGCGCGGCAGGATCGCGGTCGAGGATGCACTGGATATCGGAGCGCAGACGGGCCAGCATGGTTGTTATGGTTATTTGTAAATAGAAAACGCAGTCTATCGTTTCGCTTGGGCCGTCTCGAGCATGGCTTTGGCGACACCACGCAGGATGTGGATTTCCTCCGGGCTCAGTTGCGCGCGGTTGAAAAGCTGGTTCAGCCGCGGCATGAGCTTCTTGGGCGCGGCGGGGTCGAGAAAACCGATACCGGTGAGCGCCTGCTCCCAGTGGGCCAGCATCCCGGCCACCTGGGCGGCATCGGCCTGCACGCGGGCGGGCGTGGCCTCCTGCACCGCAAACCCGCCCAGCGCCTGGCGCCATTCGTAGGCGATCACCTGGATGGCCGCGCCCAGGTTGAGCGAGCCAAAACCCGGGTTGGTGGGAATCGACAGCGCCACATGGCAGCGGTACACATCCTCGTTGGCCATGCCGAAGCGTTCGGAGCCAAACAGAAAGGCCACGCCCGACTCGGCCGCCGCACCGTCTGGCTTTACAGCATTTTCGACCTCCAGCGCTTGCCCATCCATCGCTGAAAGCGCTCTTTTCAAGAGCTTTTCAAAGTGCGCGCGGGGGCTGGCCGTGGGCGGGCCAAAGTCGCGTGGCGTCATGGCGGTGGCGCACAGGTGGCTGACGCCATCGAGCGCTTCGTCCAGCGTGGCGACGATGCGTGCGTTCTCCAGCACATCGAGAGCGCCGCTGGCGCGCTGGATGGTTTCCTCGCGCCGCAGCACATTGGACCAGCGCGGCGCCACCAGCACCAGGTCGTCAAAACCCATGGTTTTCATGGCGCGGGCGGCGGCGCCCACATTGCCGGCGTGGCTGGTTTGAATGAGGATGAATCGGGTACGCATGGAGAAATCAGAAAGAAACAAGGGGCCACCGGGGCATGCGCCATTGTCGCCGCTGGCCCGGGCCGGGCCGGGCGGAGGTGCCAGCCCCAGCGGCCGGGCGCCGCCTGCAGGGCCGCGCACCCTGCGCGGGTGTAAAACTCTGTGCGTGGCATGGGCGTTGTGCACTGGTGTGGCGACCCGGACGTTAAGGGCCTGTTGAAGGTCGCTTTGGCACCTCGCACCTCACTCCACCGCTTTCCCACTTTCAACCATCCCGCCATGCACGCTCCCTCCTCCATCGCCAGAACCCTGGGCAGCTGGCTGCTGCTGGCGTTTGCCCTGCTGCTGTCGTCCACGGCCTGGGCGCAGCGCGACGAAGGCCCCTACCAGATCCTGCAGGCGGTCTATGGCACCGACCAGTACAGCATCGACGTCACCGACCGTCTGCGGCAACTGGCCCGCCGCGACCAGCGCTTTCGGCTCACCAATGACCTGTTCGGCGCCGACCCGGCCCCCGGCCTGCGCAAGATGCTGCGCATCCATGCCCGGGGACCCGACGGCCAGCCCCGCAACTTCGACTTCAGCGAATACAGCTGGGTGGATGGCGCGCAGTTCACGGGCTGGCGCAGCGGCCGCTGGGGCCGGGGCTACGACAACGATGACCGGCAAGGCTGGAATGGCGAGGACCAGGGCAGGTATGGCTACGCTGACCGGGACCCTCTCGACATCCGGCAGGCCACCTATGGCACGCCGCAATCGCGCTTCGATGTGACGCCACAGATCCGCCAGCTGCTGCGGGGCGGGCAGCGTTTCCAGCTGAACAACCAACTCTTCAATGGCGACCCGGCGCCGGGCCAGCGCAAAACCCTGCAGATCGTGCTGGGTGGATTTGGCAGCCAGCCCGAGATTCTCGAATACGGCGAAGGCAGCTGGATCGACGGATCGCGGATCGCGCAGGCCCGCGCCCAACTGTGGGAGCAGCGCGGCGGGCGCTACGATGCAGACCACGGCTACGTCAACATCGAGCGCGCCCTCTACGGCAACGGTTACCGCCAGGTGGACATCACCGCGCGCCTGCGCAGCTTGGTGCGTGACGGCCGGCTGGAAGTGGCGGTGGACAACCAGCTCGCCGGCGCAGACCCCGCCCCCGGTGAGCGCAAGAGCCTGATGGTGGAGTTCAGCCTGGGCCAGGGGCCGGTGCAGCAAACCACCGCACGCGAAGGCCAGTGGCTGCAGCTGCCCTGAAGCGCCGCTGAATCTGCGGGATGGCGGAGATGGATGAGCCCCCGCAGCCTGGTACCCGCCCCGCGCCCAGCGGTTTTTGGGTGCAGCGGGTAGAATCCTTCCCCTTGCCGCCGCATCGCCGGTCCACGCCTTGTCCCAAGGCCCCTGTCCTTCACCCACAATTTATGTCGTCCACCCTGCACCCCATGCTCAACGTGGCCATCAAGGCCGCACGCGCCGCCGGCGCCATCATCAACCGCGCGGCCCTGGACGTGGAATCGGTGCGGATCTCGCAAAAGCAGATCAACGACTTCGTGACCGAAGTGGACCACGCGTCCGAAAAGATCATCATCGAGACGCTGCTCACGGCCTACCCCGGCCACGGCATCCTGGCCGAAGAATCGGGCACCGAATACGGCGCCAAGGATTCCGAGTTCGTCTGGATCATCGACCCGCTGGACGGCACCACCAACTTCATCCATGGCTTTCCCGTCTATTGCGTCAGCATTGCGCTGGCCGTGAAGGGCAAGATCGAGCAGGCCGTGATTTACGACCCCTCGCGCAATGACCTGTTCACGGCCACCAAGGGCCGCGGCGCCTACCTGAACGAGCGCCGCATCCGCGTGAGCAAGCGCACCCAGCTCAAGGACTGCCTGATCTCCACCGGCTTTCCTTTCCGCCCGGGCGACAACTTCAAGAGCTACCTGGCCATGATGAGCGACGTGATGCAGCGCACCGCGGGCCTGCGCCGTCCCGGCGCTGCCGCGCTGGACCTGGCCTACGTTGCCGCGGGTTTCACCGATGGATTCTTTGAAACCGGCCTGTCGATCTGGGATGTGGCGGCGGGCTCGCTGCTGGTGACGGAAGCCGGCGGCCTGGTGGGCAATTTCACAGGTGAGGCCGACTTTCTGGAGCAGCGCGAATGCCTGGCCGGCAACCCGCGCATCTACGGCCAGCTGGTGCCCATCCTGGGCAAATACAGTAAGTTTGCGAGCGCGGGTGACAAGGCCGCCGTGCGCCAGGCGGCTGCCGCCGACACCCAGGAAGCAGATGGCGCTGCGGACACGGCAGAATCTGCCACCCCACAGGCCGACACAGCCAAGGGCGAAGACGCGCCGTTCTGACCCGCCTTCGCACCGAGAAGCCACGCTCGCGACGAGCCGTGCTCAATCGCGGGGAGCCATAGCTCCTTCGCACAGGACCCTGGCAAGAAAGCCGCCGATGCTCGCAACACGGCGGCTTTCGGCATTTTGGTCTCGAAGCTACGCTGCCTGTAAACCCATGCCATGGCGTTTCTCAGAAAAACAGTTGTCGTCTGAAACATTGCGCCTGGACTACGCCACCACCCCCATGATGGCGCATCAAGAGCGCATGCCTCGAAAACCCGCATGCACCATGGTTTTCCTGGAGCAAACAGCGATGCGCAGCTTCGCGTCGAGGTCGACGGCCAGCTCCGAGAGCAACTCCAAGGACCGGGCGTTGAGCTTGTCCGGACCTGCGTGAAGCACCAAAGCTTCATCCCGCGCCGACACCAGATGGGCGATCTCAGGCAGGCACATGCGGACAGTCGATTCGATCACCGCGTCTATCTCCGGGTGGCCCGTTTCAAGCTGCATCGACGCCAGCAGCTCGACCGTGAGGTCGGATCCCAGCATCAGATCCCCCGTCACCCAACTGTTGACCGTGAATAGCGATATGGGCAGGCCCTTGGCGTCGAAGCCGATGGCTAGCAGGTGTCGCGTGTGCGCGTCCGAGGCCGGCTGCCCGCAGAGCCGCGCAAACGCCTTTTCGGAGCGCGATTGCAGCCTCCGCCCCCACAGCGGACGCCTGGCAAAGAGATGGATGTGCCCATGCTCGATGGCGCCGGGGCGGTCCTCGGGGCTGTGCGAGTGGTAGAACCACTGGTAGCCGCGGCCCGCGTCGATCGCGTCGTCCTCAGGGTAGTGGCTCCATTGCTTCGGGAGCGCGCCTCCAAGCAAGCCGCCCAACAGATGCTCCCCCCGCTCTGCCAAGGCTCCATAGACCGCAAGCAGGCGTGGGCCAGCGCCGGGATCATTTGACAAGCGCCCGTTGGAGCGCCGGCCCGCGGACATCTCGCTCAGCTCTTGGGCGCGCACTTCGCGCCGCATTTCGGAGCGCACTTCTTGGCGCCGCATTTCGCGGCGTTCTTCTTGGGCGCGCACTTTTTCGCGCCGCACTTCGGAGCGCACTTGGACAGGCCGGCCTGGGGCGCGCACTTGGCGCCTTCCTTCCTGTCTTGGGCCGCGGCGGGCAGCGCCAGGGTCGCGGCGGTCAGCGCCGCCAGGGTCAATTTCAAGCTTGTCTTCATATCCAGTCCTTGGGTTGGTTTCGGTGGCGAGGACGATCCTCGGAGGCTAAGAGGGGTCCCGGCCGCGATCGGATTCGCGGGAACTCAAAAATAGTTGGCAGGCCACGGAAACAGCCGCAGCGGCAGCGCGCTCAGAGCGATCCTCGAGCCGCCGATCCAGTCGACGGGGCGGTTCAAAAGAAATATTTCTCCGGCCGCGAACCCTTTTGCCGCCCTGGCCCCTCTTAGAGCCAAACACACTCCAAGGAACCACCATGAAAAAGCTCGCTTCCATCCTGCTCTGCTCGCTGCTGGGCGCCCTCGCCGCCTCGACCGCCCTCGCGGCCGGCGACCCGGGAGCTCAAATCACTCGCCCGCCCGGCTACCAGCCCAAGGCGGGCGACGTGGCGCTGGGAGAAAAGCTCTTCAACGACACCAAGCTCTCCACCAACGGCATGAGTTGCGCGAGCTGCCACGCCAACCATGGCGCGTTCCAGGTGAGCTTTGCCAAGCCCTATCCCCACACGGTCGCCATGGCCCGGGACCAGTTCGGCCGCAAGACCGTCCATCTCGACGAAATGGTCCAGGGCTGCATGGTCATGCCGATGGCCGCCAAGCCGCTGCCTTGGGACTCCAAGGAGCTGGCGGCCTTGACGGCCTACACCGCGTCGCTGCAAAAAACCTTCAAACCATCCAAGTAAGCGCCAAGAAGCTTCCCATGAAGCTCGCCCAGGCCGCCGCCATCCTCGCCCTCTCCGCCGTCGCATTGATCGCCGCGGCCGGCGAGATCAAGCACTACACCCAAGCCGAGTTCGACAAGCTCATCGGTGCCGCGCTGCCCGCGGTGGCGCTGGCCTACGTAGGGCGCGGCGCGATGGCGCGATGCGCGGAACGCTCATGCAGGCCGGCAAGGCTGGCAAGACGATCATGGGAGGCATCATGATTGCCTTGGCCGCGATGATCCTGTCCGGGGCGGACAAGCCCATCGAAACCTGGCTGGTGGATCATGCACCGGCCTGGCTCACGCAATGGACCACTCGTTTCTAACCCTGATTTCCTGGGATCTTTATGGCCATCAAAGCAGCAACCTTCGATACCGGCGGAACCGTGCTGGATTGGCACACCGGCATCCGCGACGCGCTGGCCGTGGTGGGTCGCGCGCATGGTGAGGAGCGGGACTGGGGCGTGTTGACCAACCAGTATCGGCGTCTCGCGATGAAGAGGATCGTCGGCCAAGTCCAACCCGCATTCAACATGGACGACGTCCACGTCCACGCGCTGGAAGAGCTCCTGAACGCCAACGGCCTGTCCGTGTTTTCGCCAGCCGATCGGGCGTGGATCGCGAACACCTGGCACAGGCTTTCGACCTGGCCCGATTTCGCCGCGCCCTTGCGCGAGATCCGCAGCATCATCCCCGCGATCTCCTTCACCATGCTCCCGCTGTCGCTGGTGGTGGATGTGTCGCGGCTCAACGGCATCGCATGGGACGCCGTCCTCTCCTGCGAAGCCATCGGCTACTACAAGCCCGACCCCAGGGCCTACCGGCAAGCGGCCAAATGGCTCGCGATGGATCCTTCCGACATCCTCATGGTCGCTTGTCACAACTTCGACCTCAACGCGGCGCGCGCATGCGGCTTCAAGACCGCCTTCGTCCGCAGACCCGAGGAGTGGGGTTGCGAGCCCCCGCCGGACCCGACTCCGCATCCCGATTGCGATTACGTCTTCGACACATTTGACGAGCTTGCCGAGACTGTGCGGGCCATCGCTCCCCCAAAAGCAAAACCCGCTCCGTCTTGAAACATTGCCTGAATACAGGTTTGCTGACCCCTAACACATCCAAAGGAAATCCAATGACAGTCTCTCTCCCTCGCGCAATCGCCAGTGCCAGTCTTCTCGCGGCGAGCATGCTTGTCGGCTCGGCTGCCATGGCCGATCCGCTCAGCGTGCAAGCCACCATGGTCCCCAAAGAGCAGATTCAGCTCGACTTCAAGGATGGCTCGGGCCACTTCGTGCTGATGGTTCGCCGCGAAGGCACGGCCGCTGGCTCAGGCCTGCTCGACGGCGCCCAGATCGTCGAATTTGGCCGCCACGACATCATCCCGGGCGTGGCTGGAGACCCCAGCGGCTACCTGGTGGCCACCAAGGGCGAAGGCAACGTCGCCTACATCAAGTGGACCGTGCGGGCCGTCTTCCTTCCTGCCAAGGACGGCAAGCCCCAGATCAACGACAACGGGTTCTGGGAAGTCGTCTCCGGCACGGGCGCGTTCAAGGGCCTCAAAGGCGCCGGCACCCTCCACATCAAGGCAGCCAACCCCACCGACCGCATCTTCATCCTGGACGGCCAGATGGTTCCCCAGGCGAATTGAATTTCAAGGCAGGGCGAGCATGCGACGCAACCCGCCTGAGGAGGCCGCTCTTGTGGGCGATCCCCTGGACCGGCTCCTCTCTCAATTCGCCCTCCGCGCGGGCGTTTTCTACACGGGCAACATCTGCGGCCTGCACGATTTCAAGCGCGACGAGCAGCGGGGCCACCTGCATGTGGTCAGGCGGGGCCCGGTCAACCTGGTAAACGCAGGAAAGCCCGACGTATTCATCGAGCGGCCCTCGCTGATCTACCTGCCGCGCCCCGAGCGCCACCGCCTGGTGGCCAACGAGCGCGAAGGTGCCGACGTGGTCTGCGCCACGGTGCTGACGGGCGCGGGCGGGCGCAACCCCATCTCCGACTCCCTTCCCGACCTGGTGCTGATCGAGATCGACGGCTGCCCAGGCCTAGAGCCGATCCTGGAGCTGATGTTCTCTGAAGCGTTCGGCGCGGGCAGCGGTCGCCAAGCCGTGCTCGACCGGCTCTGCGAGGTCCTGACAATCCGCATGCTGAGGCATTGCATCGAGCGCGGGCAAGTCTCGGGCGGCGCGCTCGCGGGCATGGCCGACCCCAGGCTTGCCAAGGCACTGGACGCGATCCATCAGAGTCCTTCGGGCTCTTGGGATTTGAGCTCGCTGGCGGCGCAAGCCGGCATGTCGCGGGCGCGGTTCGCCGAGCACTTCCGGCGCGTCACCGGCGCCACGCCCGCCGATTACCTCTCGTCGTGGCGGCTGATGCTCGCGCAGCGCTTGCTGTCCAAAGGCGTTCCCGCCAAAACCGCCGCCCTGGACGTGGGCTACGGGAGCTCCAGCGCCTTGCATCGCGCCTTCCTGCGCAAGTTCGGCCAATCGCCCTCGGAGTGGCTCAAACAGCGTGCAATGGCGGACTGATTCGGCTGAGGTGGCACGGCGGAACGCCCGGACATCCGATTGAGACGCTCGGTCAACTTCGTTGACCCTTCCACTCCTACGATGAAGCCGAGTCCATCGCAAACCCCTCTGCGATGGCCCCACCATCCCCAGGAGAAAACCCATGGCCTATCTCAAGACGCTGACTTCCGTCGTCCATGCCCAAGCGCAAGGACCCCAAAAGGAGATCCTCGACACCGCCCTCAAGCAGGTCGGCTTCATCCCCAACATGTATGCCAACATGGCAAATGCCCCGGCCATCCTGGACACCTACCTGAGCGGCTACGGCAAGTTCAGGGGCGAGTCGGGCTTCACGCCTGCCGAGCAGGAGGTCGTGTTCCTCGCCGTGAGCCTGGTCAACGGCTGCACCTACTGCGCCGCCGCCCACAGCATGATTGCCGACAAGGTCTCCGGTGTCCCCGGCCCGGTCCTGGAGGCGATCCGCCAAGGCCAGCCGATCCCCGACGCCAGGCTCGCCGCCCTCTACGAGCTGACACAGGACCTGGTCCGCACGAATGGCAAGCCGTCACGCGGCAAGCTCGATGCATTTCTGCAAGCGGGCTTTTCCGAAAGCCAGATCCTCTACATCGTCCTGGCCGTCGCCGTGAAGGTCCTGAGCAACTACTCCAATCACGCCTTCGGCACACAGGTTGACGAGCGCTTCGCCGCTTACAAGCTCACCTGAGCGCATCCCCAGGATGGCTTGGCCGGCCCCAAGTACCAACTTGCGAAAATGGCCTGCCGGTGAAATAAATGCCGGGCGCGCGAACCGTTTCAGCGCGGCGCCTCCTCTTAGTCACTGAGGACCGTCCTCAAACAAACTATCCAAGGAGCTCGCCATGTTCTACGTCAAAAATGTCCCCTCGTGGGAACGCATCCTTCGCCTCGTCATGGGTGCGATGGCCCTGGCTTTCGCCGCCATGAGCTGGGGCTCGCCCTTGGCCATGGCCGCGGGGGCCATGGGCGCGGTCCTCGCCATGACCGGCCTGGTGGGCTTCTGCCCGATGTGCGCCATGGTCGGCCGCAAACTCGACAAGGGGCATTGAGCATGGCAACGGCGGCTGACCACACGCCTCTCATCCTGGCCGCTCAAACGGGCGACCCGGCCGCCATCGGCCGCCTTTTGGCGGTGTGCCAGGCCGACGCCCGGCGCTACGCCCGCAGGCACTGCCACGCGAGCGACGTCGACGACGCCGTCCAAGAGTCGCTGCTGACGATCTCCCGCAAGGTCAAGGGCCTGAAGGCCGCAGCCGCTTTCTCCTCCTGGCTCTTCGTCGTCATCAAACGGGAGTGCCGGCGTCTCGAGCGCATGATGTTCAGGCATGAGCCGCTCGAAGAGGAAATCGCAGAGCAGCAGCTCGCCTGCCGCTCGGACGACGCGCTTCGCATCGACCTGGCGCACGCCCTGGAGTCCCTGCCAGCGCACTACCTCGAAGTGATACTGCTGCGCGACTTCGAGGAGCTCACCATCGCCGAGATCGCCGAGCGCCTCGACGAGAACGCCCCCGCGATCAAGAGCCGGCTGCATCGCGCGCGGGAATTGGTGCGGGAGTATCTTCTGGGGGGAGGCGGCGAACCCGCCGCGCAACCGAAAATCAAGGCCGGAGGCAAGTCATGAGTTGGGCTCCCATCGCAATCCTCGCCGTCGTCGCCCTACTCGCTTCCATGCAAGCACTGATGTGGTTTTGCGCAAAGCGAAGCGGCGGCCGGCCCGCACCCGACACCTCTGCCATCGACGGCCCAGCCTCGGGGGATTCGGGGCGGCTGCATTACTTCTTCTCGGCGAGCCGCGGGCCTTGCCAGGCGACGAGGCCGATGGTCGAAAAGCTGCGCGAGACCCATCGCAACCTGATGCCCGCCGACATTGCGCAGCGCATCGATCTGGCCAGGAAATTCGCAGTCGCCGGAACATCCAGCTTCGTTTTGATTGGGGGAGACACCGTCCGGGACGGTTCTGCTCGGGACCAGACCGAACGAAAATTTTCGCGGCTGCCCAGCGGCGTAGCCGGCGTAGCCGGCGTAGCCGGCGTAGCCGGCGTAGCATAAGGCGACAACATGCAAACTCGCTCCGTCCTCACGTGCCCTCTGTGCGGCCACCAAGCCGAGCTGGAAATGCCCCTCGACGCTTGCCAGTTCTTCCATGAATGCGGCGAGTGCCACTCTGTCCTTCGGCCCCTCCCTGGCGATTGCTGCGTCTTTTGCAGCTACGGATCGGTCAAGTGCCCGTCGATGCAACACCCAGAGACAGGCGGGCCCGCGGGGGCTGGCGGCTGCTGCGGTTGAGCTCCCGCAGCGCGAAGCGCCGCTCGACTCCTCCGGGCAGGCGACCAGGCTGCGGCGTCTGACCCGCTTGAGCTGACTTCTTGGCCGGTCGGCCCGGCATTGCACCCTCAGCCGTCGCGCCCGGGAGCGCTCCACCCAAGGCCCTCGGGCGGACTCCACTGGGGCTTGCGCGCCAGGAAACCGTCTGCCCTTTTCCACGTCGGTCCCTGCCGGGCGTCTCGAACCGCTCGTCCGTTCGAAAGCTGTGCCCCCTGGACACTATTCGCATATTCATCAGAAGGTGGGGTTGGGGCTGGGGTTGGTCCCATGCTTGACGGTCAATGCGACCTTCTCGCGAGCCTTGTCCCTCGCCTTGACAAGCGGCAGGGGTATTTCGGGTCCCCGTTGGCCCCAGGCTAGCCCCACATCGATCTTGGGCTTCTTGCCTCGGACCATCTTCTCGACCACATATACCGATGCCCTGGCCCCACCCGGACAGCGAATCCGGACGGAGCCTTTCGGCTGGTGTCATAGACGAGATAATTAGAGCTATCGGTCGGCTGCCACTGTTCGAATTTCAACCCAGCCTTGGGCATCTTCATCAGAGACACCTTCTGAACAAGGTCTTCGGTCAGATCAAGATTCATGCCATCCCTTTCAGGCAGCTTGGCGGCAAGCTTGACAGATCAACGTGGCTTGTGAGAGGCGCAACGCAGGACAACATGGCTTGATAGAAAAAGATGGAATTCCCCTCTGAAAACATAGAAGACAAGGCAGTTTCCCAGAGGGAAAGGCCCAAGCTTGCGAGCGATCTGAGCGGTCACACCCCCATGATGCACCAGTACCTGTCCCTCAAGGCCGGGTACCCCGACACGCTGCTGTTTTACCGCATGGGCGATTTCTACGAGGTCTTCTGGCAAGACGCCGAGAAGGCCGCGCGCCTGCTCGACATCACGCTCACGCAGCGCGGCCAGTCGGGCGGCCAGCCGGTGGTGATGGCTGGTGTGCCCTTCCATGCACTGGAGAACTACCTGGCACGCCTGATCAAGATGGGCGAGTCGGTGGCCATTGCCGAGCAGGTGGGTGAGGTGGGCGCGGCCAAGGGGCCGGTGGAGCGCAAGGTGGTGCGCGTGGTCACCCCCGGCACGCTGACCGACACCGAGCTGCTGTCCGACAAATCCGAATCGCTGCTGCTGGCCGTGCAACAGGCGCCGCGCGCGCGCTGTGGCCTGGCGTGGCTGAGCGTGACGCAGGGTCGCGTCTTTCTGGCCGAATGCGCGCACGACGAACTGGGCGCCTGGCTGGCCCGCATTGCGCCCAGCGAACTGATCTACAGCGCCGGCGTGACCGAGCGGTTTGAACAGCAACTGCAGGTGCTGCGCCAGGGTGGCGCCTTCACCTGCCCCATGAGCCCCCGGCCCGACTGGCAGTTTGACAGTGCTTTGGGTGAGCGCAAGCTGCTCGAACACCTGGGCGCCGCCAGCCTGCAGGCCTGGAGCGCGCAGGACCTGGCCCAGGCGCATGCCGCCGCCGCCGCGCTGCTGCAATACGCCGAGCACACCCAGGGCCGCGCGCTCACGCATGTGCACAGCGTTCAGGTGCAGCGCGGCGACGACCTGATCGACCTGCCCGCCAGCACGCGCCGCAACCTCGAACTCGTCAAGACCCTGCGCGGTGAGGACGCGCCCACGCTGTTCTCGCTGCTCGACACCTGCATGACCGGCATGGGCAGCCGCCTGCTCAAGACCTGGCTGCTGGAGCCGCAGCGCGACCGCGCCGAGGCCCGCCAGCGCCTGGCTGCCACCACCGCGCTGCGCGGCAACGGTAGCGCCACCCAGGCACCCTGGCAGGCCCTGCGCGAACAGCTCAAGGGCGTGAGCGACGTGGAACGCATCACCGCCCGCACCGCCCTGCGCCAGGTGCGTCCGCGCGAACTGGTGGGTCTGGGCAAAACGCTACAGAAAGCAGCGCTTCTGGCGCAGAATGGGCGGGCACCTGAGCCGTATCTGGTTCAAATTTTCAGCCACCTGCAACCGCCACCAGGCTGCACGGAGCTGCTGCACCGCGCCATCGACGAGGAACCCGCCGCGCTGGTGCGCGACGGCGGCGTGATCGCCAGCGGCTTCGATGCCGAGCTGGACGAACTGCGCGCCATTCAGAGCAACTGCGACACCTTCCTGCTCGACCTGGAAACGCGCGAGAAGGCGCGCACCGGCATTCCCAATTTGCGCGTGCAGTTCAACAAGGTGCACGGCTTCTATATCGAGGTGACGGGCAGCCACCTCGACAAGGTGCCCGACGACTACCGCCGCCGCCAGACGCTGAAGAACGCCGAGCGCTTCATCACGCCCGAGCTCAAGGCGTTTGAAGACAAGGCCCTGTCGGCCAACGAGCGCGCGCTCGCGCGCGAAAAATGGCTGTACGAACAGGTGCTGGACCAGCTCCAGCCCCACATCCCGCAGCTCACCCGCCTGGCGCATGCGCTGGCCACGCTCGATGTGCTGTGTGCGCTGGCCGAGCGCTCGCTCACGCTGAACTGGTGCGCCCCGCAGTTCGTACCCGAGCCCTGCATCGAGATCGAGGCCGGCCGCCACCCCGTGGTCGAGGCACGCCTGGCCGAGACATCGAGCGGCGCCTTCATCGCCAACCACACACGCCTGAATGCCAATACGCGCATGCAGGTCATCACCGGCCCCAACATGGGCGGCAAATCGACCTACATGCGCCAGGTGGCGCTCATCGTGCTGCTGGCCAGCATGGGCAGCCATGTGCCCGCCGCGAGCTGCCGCCTGGGGCCGATTGACGCCATCCACACGCGCATTGGCGCGGCGGACGACCTGGCCAACGCGCAGTCCACCTTCATGCTGGAGATGACCGAGGCCGCGCAGATACTGCACGCCGCCACGCCCCACAGCCTGGTGCTGATGGACGAGATCGGCCGCGGGACCAGCACGTTTGACGGCCTGGCCCTGGCCAGCGGCATTGCCACGCACCTGCACGACAAGACCCGCGCCTTCACGCTGTTCGCCACGCACTACTTCGAGCTGACCGAGCTGCCCGCCAAGGCGCGCCACGCCGTCAACATGCATGTGGCCGCCGCCGAGGCCAGCACCGACATCGTGTTTCTGCACGAACTGCAACCCGGCCCCGCCAGCCGCAGCTACGGCATCCAGGTGGCCAAACTGGCCGGGGTGCCCGCCCCCGTGCTGCACCATGCGCGCCACGCCCTGGCCGCGCTGGAAGAGCGCGCGGGCGAAGATGAATTGCAGGTGGACCTGTTCGCCACGCCCGAAGTGCCCGAGAGCGCTGGCGCCAGCCCGGTAGAAGCCGCCTTGGCCGCCATCCATCCCGACCAGCTCAGCCCGCGCGAGGCACTGGATGCGCTGTACCAGCTTAAAAAGCTGGCGGGGTCGTGATGCTGGGCGCAAGCGATCGGAGTCGCCTGCAAAGACGGATCAAAATCACCGTGCAGCTATTACGTCATATACACCATTAGCTACATATTCAATAGTATTCGTTCGTCCTCTTTCCTTGGGCGGCAGCAGTGGTTCGGGCGCATTGCCGTGCGGCACTACACTCGGTGCCTTTCCTCTTTTTCGCACTCCCATGACGTATTGCGTCGCCATCAAACTCAATGCCGGGCTGGTGTTCCTGTCCGATTCGCGCACCAACGCCGGGCTGGACCAGATCAGCTCTTTTCGCAAGATGATGGTCTATGAAAAGGCGGGGGAGCGCTTCATGGTGCTGCTGTCGGCGGGCAACCTGAGCATTTCGCAGTCGGTGCGCGAGATCTTGCAGACCACGCAGATCAAGGATGAGGCAGACGGCGAGCCCGTTACCATCTGGAACGCCAAGAGCATGTTCGACGCCGCCCGCGTGCTGGGCGCCGCCGTGCGCCATGTGCATGAGCGCGATGGCGCGGCGCTCAAGCGCTCGGGGGTGGATTTCAACGTGTCGATGGTGTTTGGCGGCCAGATCCAGGGTGAGGGCATGCGCCTGTTCCAGGTGTATTCGGCGGGCAATTTCATTGAATCGACCGCCGAGACGCCGTATTTCCAGGTGGGCGAGTCGAAATACGGCAAGCCGGTGCTCGACCGTGTGCTGACACCCGAAACGCCGCTGGATGAGGCCGCCAAGTGCGCGCTGGTGTCGATGGACAGCACGCTCAAGTCCAACCTTTCGGTGGGCCTGCCCATGGACCTGGTGGTGTACGAGGCCGACCGGCTCACCACCGACAAGATCGTGTGCATTGACGAGCACAACCCCTACTTTCGCATGCTGCATGACAGCTGGGGGCAGAAGCTGCGCGCGGTGTTCGACAGCATCGAGGACCCGGCCTGGGACGGCCGCTCGACCGATACGCCCATTCTGGTGAACCCGGCGCGCAGCAGGCCGCTCAAGAAGATCACCAACTTCCGCGAAAAGCTGATCTGAACCCCTGCAGATTCATCGATGACCAAGATCGTTTTTTCGCACGGCAACAGTTTTCCGGCGGGCACCTACAACGTACTTTTCGAACACCTGCGCCAGCGCGGTTTCGAGGTGGCCGCCATCGACCGCTTCGGCCACGATGAGAAATACCCGGTCACCAGCAACTGGCCACACCTGGTGCAGCAGCTGGCCGACTTTGCCGCGCAGCAGGTGGGGGCCGCGGGCGAGCCGGTGTATCTGGTGGGGCATTCGCTGGGCGGCATCCTGAGCGTGATGGCGGCGGCGCAGCACCCCGCATTGGCGCGCGGCGTGCTGATGCTCGACTCCCCGCTGATCAGCGGCTGGCGTGCCACCACCGTGGGCGTGGCCAAGCGCACCCAGGTCGTGGGCGCCGTGTCGCCCGGCCGCGTGAGCCGACAGCGCCGCATGAGCTGGGCCAGCACCGAAGAGGCGCTGGAGCACTTTCGCAAGAAAAAGGTGTTTGCGCAGTGGAACCCGCAGGTGCTGCAAGACTATGTCACCCACGGCCTGCACGACGAAGACGGACGCCGGGTGCTAGGCTTTGACCGCGCAGTGGAAACCGCCATCTACAACACCTTGCCGCACAACCTGGATCGCCTGCTGCGCCGCCACCCGCTGGGCTGCCCGGCCGCCTTCATCGGCGGGCGCGCATCGGTGGAGATGCGCCAGGTGGGCATGGCGCTGACGCAGCGCGTGACGCACGGGCGCATCATGATGCTGGACGGCAGCCACCTGTTTCCGATGGAGCAGCCGCTGGCCACCGCCGCCGCCATGGAGGCGGCCTTGCTGAACCTGGCGGCGCTGCCGGCTGCAGGGCGCTGAGAGCCTTGCGCCCGGCGGGCCAAGAGCCATGAATGCGGGCCAGGCGTAACGCGGGAACAATCTGCGCGCCGCCAATGCAGGCGCAGGCAGCTTTTTACCAGCAGCTCCGGGGCGAGCAAGTTACACTGTGATACAAAACAATGGCTATCTTGCCCCAGCCTTGTTCGCCATGCCGCCCTGCCCCGCCCCCCAACCACCAGGGTCCATCTTGCGCTGGGCCCTGTTCCTGTTGTGGCTGTGTGTTGGCACCTGGGCGAACGCCGCGCCCGCGCCCGCCGTGCTCGTGCTGCGGGAAGCGGCCGCCACGGTGCAGGCCTGGCCCGCCGTGACGGTGCTGGCCGATGCCACCCGGCAGCACACGCTGGCGGACATGCAGGCGCAGGTGTCGCGCTTCGAAGCCCCAGCCGGCGCTGGCGGCACGCTCGGTGTACGGCCCGAAGCCATGTGGCTGCGCATGGAACTGATGGCCGAGCATCTGTCCGATGGCCGCTGGGCGCTGGACATCGACTACCCGCCACTGAACCGCATTGACATGTTCCTTACCCTGGGCGGGCAAGTCGTGCAGCACGCCACCCTGGGCAATCTGCAGCCTTACTCCCAGCGCCCCTTGCGCACGCGCTCGCACACCGTGGCGATGAACCTGGTGCCGGGGCAACCGTATGAACTGTGGCTGCGCGTGGAAACCACCGGGGCCATGGTCTTGCCCATCACCCTCAACAAGCCGGCCGCACAACTGAGCCGCGCCGTGCATGAGCAGATGCTGCAGGGCGTGCTGACCGGGCTGGCGCTGTGCCTGCTGGTGTACAGCCTGGCGCAATGGGCCAGCCTGCGGGACCCGCTGTTTGTGCAATATGCGCTGCTGCTGACGGGCAGCCTGCTGTTTTCGCTGCACTTCTTCGGGGTGGGCCAGCAGTACCTGTGGACCGACAACCCCTGGTTTGAAGTGCATGGCGCCTCGCTGGCCGCGCTCATGGCCACCTGTGGCTCGTTCCTGTTCATCAGCCAGTCCCTGGTCGGCCATTTGCCGCGCAGCCGTCTGCTGTGGGCGATGCGCTCCGGTGCGGTGCTGTGCGTGGTGCTGGCGCTGGTTTACGCGCTCGATGGGGTCTCCACGCACACCATCGCACGCATTGTCAGCATTCTGGGGCTGGTGCCCGCCCTGATGGGGATTCCCGGTGCGGTGCAGCGCGCGCGCAGTGGCGACAGCATCGGCACCACCTTCTTGCTGGCCTGGCTGGTGTACTTTGGGTCCACGGCCGTGGTCGTCGGGGTGATACGCGGCTGGCTGCCGGTGAACTTCTGGACGCTGCACTCGTTCCAGTTCGGGGCCACCATCGACATGCTGCTGTTCATGCGGGTGCTGGGCGAGCAGGCGCGCCGGCTGCGCAAGGCGGCGCAGGTTGCCAGCCAGGAGCGCGATGCCATGCGCTCGCTGGCGCATACCGATCCGCTCACCGGCCTGGTCAACCGCCGGGGGCTGCACGCGGCGCTGTCATCGGCCCTTGCGCGCTGCGATCCGCAGTCCTTGCTGGCGGTGTATGTGATGGACCTGGATGGATTCAAGCCCGTCAATGACCAGCATGGCCACGACGTGGGAGATGCCTTGCTGGTGGCCGCTACGCGCCGCCTGCTGGCCCAGGTGCGGCACAACGATGTGGTGGCGCGCGTGGGGGGCGATGAGTTCGTGGTGATGACCAGTGGCCTGGCCACGCCAGGGCAGGCCCAGGACCTGGGTCTTGAGCTGCTGAAGGCGTTTCGCACCCCGTTTGCGCTGGGCGACCTCCAGCTGAGCGTGGGCCTGACGATCGGCTATGCCATCGCGCCTCTCGACGCCCAGGACGCCAGCACCCTGCTCAAGCGGGCCGACGCCGCCATGTACAGCGGAAAGCAGGCGGGCAAGTTCTGCCTGCGGCGCAACAGGGATGACCTCGCGCCGGCTTCCGCCTGAGGCCAGAACCAGCGTGCCGCCCGCGCCGCCAGGCTTCGATCAGCGGCAACAGCGGTAGGCCAACCCCACCGAAGCGCTGTAGCCGGTGGGCCGCACGGTGAGGGGGCTGCGGCGGGCGTCGGACTGCACTTGCGAGACACCCACGCCACCCCACAGCACCCAATGGCGATTGAGCGCCGTCATCACATCCACGCCCAGATCGACGCTGTAGAGGCCGCCGCCGGGCTCATACGCGGGCAGCCGGGCGGCCCCGGCGCCACCCGCCACGGCAGGCACACCAAACCGGGAGCGCATGTAGGTGCGGTCGCCAAAACTGGCGCCAGCACCAAAAACCACCCGGGTCTGTTGCGTGACGGGCAGGGTGTAGGAGACGCTGGTGTTCAGTTGCGCCCCGCCGGAGCGCCCCAGGATGTCTTGCGACAACCCGGCGCCCACCGACCACCGGGGTGTGATGGCATAGCCCGCGCTGAGACGGGCGCGCACGGTGGAGCGCACCTCGGGCAAGCCGGCCAGCAGCGGCGAATCACTGTCTTTGCGGCCGCTGTCCAGGCGCAGCGATGCACTCAGGTTGAACCGGTCGCTTTCGGCCAGGATGGCGGTGGCACCCGATTCGCGCTGCTCCAGCCCATGGCCCATGAGCGTGCTGCCGCGCGAGGTGCTCAGGCGAAACCGCCCGTATTCCAGCGCCCAGGCCGGGCGCAGATGGGTGGAGCGCTCACTGCTGCCGGCATAGTCCGGGCTGTTGCCCACGATGGCGCCCAGCACGTAGTTGAGCTTGGGGGATCCATCCGCATTGGCGGAGGGTGGCGCTTCCTCGGCAAGGGCGGGCAGACCGGTGCCCAGACCCCACAACAACACAGTGCAGCCCCAAAGGCCCCGAAGAATGCGCGGCAGGTAAGTCATGGCGCCATTATCAGCCGGCCCACTGCACTAAGCCAGTCCATGCCGAAATCAGCACCACCACGCCAAACGCGATGCGGTAATACGCAAACGGCACAAAACTGTGGGTGCTGATGTAGCGCAGCAGCCAGCGCACGCACAGCCAGGCGCTGAAGAAGGAAAACACCAGGCCCACGGCAAACATCGGAATGTCGGCCACCGACAGCAGGGCGCGTTCCTTGTACAGGCTGTACGCCCCCGCGCCGATCAGCGTGGGAATGGCCAGAAAAAACGAGAAATCCGTGGCGGCCTTGCGCGACAGTCCCAGCAGCATGCCGCCGATGATGGTGGCGCCGCTGCGGCTGGTGCCAGGCACCATGGCCAGGCACTGCACTAGGCCCACTTTCACGGCGTCCCACGCCGTCATGTCCTCCACCTCGTGGATGCGGGTGGCCGCGGCGGGGCGGCGTTCGGCCCACAGGATGATGAAGCCGCCAATGATGAAGGCGCTGGCCACCACCACAGGGGTGAACAGATGGGCCTTGATGGCCTTGCCGAACAGCAGCCCCAGCACCACCGCCGGCACAAAGGCAATCAGCACATTGAGCGCAAACCGTTGCGCCTGCCGCTGCGTGGGCAGAGCCGCCAGCGTGGCGCGGATCTTTTGCCAGTACACCAGGATGACCGCGAAGATGGCGCCCGTCTGGATGGCAATGTCGAACACCTTGGCCTTGGCGTCGTCAAAGCCCAGCAGCGACCCCGCAAGAATCAGGTGGCCGGTGGAGGAGATGGGAAGAAACTCGGTCAGTCCTTCGACCACGCCCATGATGGCGGCCTTGAGCAGCAAAACAATGTCCACGCGTGCGTCCTTCAAGCCCTTGGGGCTGGCAAAAGGGCGAATTATCCTCCGGGTGAAGCGGCATTCCGTGCACCGCAGAGGAGTTTCCTCGTCCCACAGCGCTGCCTGCGAACTTCCAGAATGAACTTGCCAGAATGGCCTGCAGCGCTTTTTCCAAATATGCTGATAGCTATTTTTTTGAAGCAATCATGGCATCCCGCTTGACACCCGTTGGCCCCAGGCGCCGCTGGTAAGATGGTGGCGGGTGTACGCGCCAGCAGGCGCGACAGGTTCATGCGCTGGTCGGGCCGCCACGCGGTTTTTTTGCGCCCGCAAACACATGACACCCACCATCCTTCAATGGATTGCCGCCGCCCTGTTCGGCATTGCCCTGCTCCACACCTTTAGCGTCAAGCATTTCGAACGGCTATCGCACCGCTTTCCGCGCCACGCAGGCCTGTTCCATCTGCTGGGCGAGGTGGAGGTGGTGTTCGGCTTCTGGGCCATGGTGCTGATCGTCGCCATGGCGCTGGTGGATGGTGGCGGGCAGGCGCTGCAATATGCCGAGTCGCGCAACTACACCGAACCCCTGTTCGTCTTCGTGGTGATGGTGATTGCCGCCTCGCGCCCGGTGCTGCGCACCGTGGTGGCCCTGGTGGATGCCATGGCCCGCGTCATGCCCCTGCCCACCCCCATGGCCACCGCCTGGCTGGGGCTCTCCGCCGTGCCGCTGCTGGGCTCGCTCATCACCGAACCGGCCGCCATGACCATTGCCGCCCTCATGCTGGCACAGCAGATTTTTCGCAACTCGGTGCCCGAAGGCCGCAAATACCTGGCGCTGGGGGTGCTGTTCGTGAATGTGTCCATCGGCGGCACGCTCACCTCGTACGCCGCACCGCCGGTGCTGATGGTGGCCGCCACCTGGCAATGGGACAGCGCCTTCATGCTGGCCACCTTCGGCTGGAAGGCAGCGCTGGCGGTGCTGGTCAACGCCACGGTCTGCACCTTCTTGCTGCGCAAGCACCTGCCCATCGCCCGCGCTCTGGCGGCCGACCAGCAGGCCTGCGCACCCGTTTCCGCCACGGTGGCGGCCGTGCACCTGGCATTGCTGGCCGGCGTGGTGCTGTTCGCGCACCACCCGGTGGTTTTCCTGGCGCTTTTTCTGCTGTTCCTGGCCTTCACGCAGGCCTATGAACGCCACCAGAGCCCGCTCATCCTGAAAGAAGCACTGCTGGTGGGCTTCTTCCTGGCGGGTCTGGTGGTGCTGGGCGGCATGCAGCAGTGGTGGCTGCAACCCATCGTCTCCAGCCTGCAGCCGCTGGCCCTGTTCGCAGGCGCCCTCGGCCTGACAGCCATCACCGACAACGCAGCGCTGACCTACCTGGGCTCGCTGATCGAGGGCATTTCCGACCCCGCCAAATACATGCTGGTGGCGGGGGCCGTGGCCGGTGGCGGCCTGACGGTGATTGCCAACGCACCCAATCCGGCCGGCATCGCCCTGCTCAAGCGCGGCTTTGCCGATGAAACCATTGGCGCTGGCGGACTGCTGCTGGGAGCGCTGGGGCCCACCGCCGTTGCGGCGCTGGCCTTTCTGGTGCTCTGAGCTTGCCAGGGGCTGCCCCGCTCAGGAGACGTGGCGGGCCCTCTGCGCGCGTGGTTCAACGCACCATGCAAGGCATTTTGTTATTGAACTTCCAGCCCGGGATCAGGTGCTGCATGGCTGCGGCGTCGTCCCGGGCACCCAGGCCGTGCTGCAGGTACAGCTGGTGGGCCTGCTGCACGGCATCCATGTCCAGCGCGATGCCCAGGCCAGGTTTGGCTGGCACGTCCACATAGCCGTCCCGGATCTGCAGTGGCTCCTTGGTCAGGAACTGGCCGTCCTGCCAGATCCAGTGGGTGTCGATGGCGGTGACCTTGCCCGGCGCGGCGGCGGCGCAATGGGTGAACATCGCCAGCGACACGTCGAAATGGTTGTTGGAGTGCGAGCCCCAGGTCAAGTCATACATCTGGCACAGCTGCGCCACGCGCACCGAGCCCTGCAGCGTCCAGAAATGCGGGTCGGCCAGCGGAATGTCGACCGACTGCAGCTGGATGCTGTGGGCCATCTCGCGCCAGTCGGTAGCGACCATGTTGGTGGCGGTGGGCAGGCCGGTGGCACGGCGAAACTCGGCCATCACCTCACGGCCTGAAAACACACCCTCGCCGCCGCAGGGGTCTTCGGCATAGGCGACCACGTTGTGCATGTTGCGCATCAGGCGCACCGCATCCTTGAGCAGCCAGCCACCATTGGGGTCGAGGGTGATGCGGGCCTGCGGAAACCGCTCGTGCAGGGCCGTGACGGCCTCGATCTCGTCTTCGCCGCGCAGCACGCCGCCCTTGAGCTTGAAATCCTGGAACCCGTAGCGCGCCTGGGCCGCCTCGGCCAGCCGCACCACGGCCTCCGGCGTCATGGCCTCTTCGTGGCGCAGGCGCAGCCAGTCGTCAGCGGCGTCGGGCTCGCTGCGATAGTCCAGACCGGTCTTGCGGCAGTCGCCGATGTAGAACAGGTAGCCCAGCATCTGCACGCGCTCGCGCTGCTGTCCTTCGCCCAGGAGCGCCGCCAGTGGCACATTCAGGTGCTGGCCCAGCAGGTCCAGCAAGGCACTCTCGACGGCCGTGACCGCGTGGATGGTGATCCGCAGGTCAAAGGTCTGCAGGCCACGCCCGCCGCTGTCGCGGTCGGCAAAGCGCTTGCGCATGGCGTTAAGCAGCCGGTTGTAGTCGCCGACGGGCTGCCCTTCGATCAGGGCGCGGGCATCTTCCAGGGTTTGCCGGATCTTTTCGCCACCGGGCACCTCCCCCACGCCGGTGTGGCCACTGGAGTCCGTCAGGATCACCAGGTTGCGCGTGAAGAAGGGGCCATGGGCGCCGCTGAGGTTGAGCAGCATGCTGTCGCGGCCCGCGACAGGGACCACCTGCATGCGGGTCACGATGGGGGTTGGATGGGGTGTGGGCATGGGATAAAACAAAACAGAGCCAAAAGTCAACAGACATCGTACAACTAGATTGCAAATAAACCCCAAGGGAAAACCCTTGGAATTCCTTCAAAACCCGTTTAGAGGCTCCCGGCCTCGCTGCGCCGGTGCCGATCCCGGCTGTTGGAAAGATGGGTGCGCATCGCTGCGCGTGCTGCCTCAAAATCCTGCGCTGCAATCGCGTTGTAAATGCTCTCGTGCTCCTGGTTGACGCCGCGCAGATAAGCCACGCGCTCAGGCGGCGCCATGGCGGGCGCTTCCAGTCGGGTGCGCGGTATCACACCCAACCCGAGGGACTTCATCAGGTCCAGAAAATGGTGGTTCTGGGTGGCGCGGGCGATTTCCTGGTGGAACCGCAGGTCGGCGCTGGCCGCATCGCGGCCCTCTTCCATGGCCGCCGTGAAAGCCGAGAGCGCACCGCGCATCTCGCGCAGGTTGTCGTCGCTGCGCCGTATGGCGGCCAGGGCCGCGGCTTCGGTCTCGACGCTGATGCGAAATTCCAGCAGGGCAATGACGTCGCGCAAGGTTCCCAGCTGATCGGGGCTGACACGAAATGACGGCCCGCTGTCCTGGGCCAGCACGAAAGTGCCAATGCCGTGGCGGGTTTCGACCAGCCCGGCCGCCTGCAGGCGCGAGATGGCCTCGCGCACCACGGTGCGGCTCACACCGAAGGCTTCCATGAAGGAAGCCTCGGTAGGGAGCTTGCTGCCTGCAGGCAGCAGCCCGCCCCGAATGTCCTGGGTGAGCTTTTCCACCACTTCGATGGCGAGACTGCGCGGCTTGCGGCGGGGCAGGAGGGGAAGATTCATAGGGTATTCCCTAGCTTCACGGATGCCGTGATCACGTAATAATTCAATCCAACTTGTACGACAACTGATAACGTATATCAATGTCAGGTTTGACTGTAACACGCAGGCCCATCGAAATGGCACTCCTGCAACAGACCGCCCGCCCAAGCCGCTTTCCCCCGTTATTGAGCCCCTTCCACAGGAACCGCCCCGATGAATCCCCAAGACCTCAAGCAAATCATGTCCAGCGGCCTGCTGTCGTTCCCGCTGACGGACTTCGACGCCAACGGCGACTTCAACCCCAAGGGCTATGCCGCACGGCTTGAATGGCTGGCACCCTATGGCGCATCCGCCCTTTTTGCCGCGGGCGGCACGGGCGAATTCTTTTCCCTGACAGGCAGCGAATATGCAGAAATCATCAAGACCGCGGTACAGACCTGCCGTGGCAAGGTGCCCATCATTGCAGGCGCGGGCGGCCCCACGCGCTTTGCGATTGCGTGCGCGCAGGAAGCCGAGCGCCAGGGCGCGCATGGCATCCTGCTGCTGCCCCACTACCTGACCGAAGCCAGCCAGGAAGGCCTGATCAACCATGTCGAGCAGGTCTGCAAGAGCGTGAAGTTCGGCGTGATTGTCTACAACCGCAGCGTCAGCAAGCTGACCCCCGAGTCCCTGGCCATTCTGGCCGACCGCTGCCCCAATCTGGTCGGTTTCAAGGATGGCGTGGGCAACATCGAACTGATGAGCTCCATCTTCATGAAGATGGGCAACCGCTTCTCGTACCTGGGCGGATTGCCGACGGCGGAGGTGTATGCCGCTGCCTACAAGGCGCTGGGCACGCCGGTGTACTCGTCGGCGGTCTTCAACTTCATCCCCCGCACCGCCATGCAGTTCTACGAAGCAGTGCGCACCGACGACATGGCCACCCAGCACCACCTGCTGCGCGAATTCTTCCATCCGCTGCTCAATATCCGCAACCGCAAGCAGGGCTACGCCGTCTCGATGATCAAGGCAGGCGCCCGCATCGTCGGCCACGATGCCGGGCCGGTGCGCGCGCCGCTGTCGGAACTGACGCCATCCGAGTGTGAAGAACTCGCGGCACTCATCGCCAAGCTGGGCCCCCAGTAAAGCACCCTTTCCATCCAGAGGAGACACACGATGATCAGGAAAACTCTTTGCACATTCGCATTGGGCGCGCTCGCATCCACGAGCGCCCTCGCATGGCCGACCAAGCCGATCACGCTGCTGGTGCCCTTCCCGCCGGGAGGCTCCACCGACATGATCGCCCGCACCCTGTCGAGCAAGCTGCCCGATAAACTGGGCGGCACGGTGATCGTCGAGAACAAGCCCGGGGCCACCGGAACCATCGGCGCAGCGCAGGTGGCACGCAGCCCGGCCGACGGCCACACCTTGCTGGTGGCATCGCTCGGCCCCTTCGTGATTGCACCGCACCTGATCAAGGTGCCCTATGACGCACTGAAGGACCTGGACCCCATCACCGTGGCGGTGCAGGCCCCGAATGTGCTGGTGGTGCCGGCAGCATCCAGGCACAACACGCTGAGCGATGTGATTGCCTTCATCAAGACCAATCCGGGCAAGATGACCTTTGCGTCCTCGGGCAATGGCAGCAGCGACCACCTGACGGCCGAACTGTTCTGGCAGCAGACCGGCACCAGCGGCATCCATGTGCCCTACCGCGGCGGCGGTCCCGTGATGACCGATCTGCTGGGCAACCAGGTGGATGCTTCGTTCATGAACATCAATACCGCCATGCCGCAAATCCAGGCGGGCAAGCTCAAGGCACTGGCCATCACCAGCGCCAAGCGGTCCACCTTGCTGCCCAACGTGCCCACGCTGGAAGAAAGCGGCATCAAGGACGCGAACGTGTATTCATGGCAGGCCATCGCCGGCCCCAAAGGCCTGCCTGCCGACATCAAGACAAAGCTCAACACCGCCATCGCCTCGATCCTGAACGAGCCGCAAACCAAGGCCAGGCTGCTGGAACTGGGCTTCGAGATGGTGCTGAACACGCCCGAGCAGTTCGCCAGCTTCCAGGCGGCGGAATACGCCCGCTGGGCAAAGCTCATCGTGGCCCGCAAGATCACTGCGGACTGACGACCTCGACCGCCCGGATCGCGGTACCCATCGCCTGGGTGCCAGCGGTTCGGCGGTCCGCCAGCGGCTTGTCCGCACAGAATTTTCACCCTCACTCATTCGACCCCATGACCTTCCAGGACACCTCCGCCAGCCAGCTGGACGCCATCGTCAGCGCTGCCAGCCATGCGTTCGCCACGTTCGGCGCCTCGCCGGCAGCCACCCGCGCCGCCTTGCTGCGCGGCCTGGCCGACGCACTGGAATCCCAGCGCGAAACGCTGGTGGCACTGGCCGACCAGGAGACCCACCTCGGCACGGCCCGGCTCAATGGCGAGCTCGATCGCACGGCATTCCAGCTGCGCGGCTTCGCTACCCAGGTCGAACAAGGGGCGGCATTTGCCTTTACCGATGATCCGGCCGTGGCGGGTGCGCCGCCGGTGGGTCACCCGCACCTGATGCGCGTGCGCGTGCCGCTGGGTCCGGTGGCCATGTTCAGCGCGAGCAACTTCCCCTTTGCCTTTTCGGTGCTGGGCGGTGATACCGCTGCGGCACTGGCGGCCGGTTGCCCGGTCGTGGTCAAGGCACACCGCGGGCATCGCGCCCTGTCGCATGCCGTGGCCGACCTGGCGCGCGGCGTGGTCGCGGCGCAGGGCCTGCCATCCGGTGTGCTGGACATGGTGGACGGCCGCGGCGCGGAAATCGGCGTAGCGCTCGTGCAGCATCCGCTGATCGCGGCCGCCGCCTTCACCGGCTCGGTGCGCGGTGGCCTGGCGCTGGAGAAAGCGGCGCAGTCGCGTCCGCGGCCCATTCCGTTCTTCGGCGAGCTGGGCTCGGTCAACCCGCTCATTGCCCTGCCGTCGGCCCTGGCCGCCAAGGGTACCGAACTGGCCCAGGGCCTGGCCGGTTCCATCACCATGGGCTGCGGCCAGTTTTGCACCAGCCCCGGCGTCATCGTCGTGCCGCAGGGCGCGCAAGCTGACGCCTTCGTCGCGCAGCTGGCCGCTGCACTGAAAACCAGCACCCCGCACCACATGCTCACGGCGCAGATGCGCGCGGGTTTCGACGCCGGCCGCGCCGCCTGGGCCGCGCAGCCCGGTCTGGCCATCGTGCTGGGCGAGACGGCCGCCGAAGGCCTGCCGCCGCGCCCCTTCCTGGCGCAGATCGACGCCGCCGGTTTCCTCGCCAACCCGGCCTTGCATGAGGAAGTGTTTGGCCCTGCCGCCCTGGTCGTGCGCGTGGCCGGCACGGCGCAGGTGATCCAGGTGCTGCAGGCCATTGGCGGCTCGCTCACGGTGACGGTCTGGGGTGCCGACGAACCCTCCGACGAAGTGCTTGCACTGGTACGTGCCGCCTCGCAGGTGGCCGGGCGGGTTCTGTTCTCGGGCTACCCCACGGGCGTGGCCGTCTCGGCCGGCCAGCAGCATGGCGGCCCCTTCCCCTCCTCCACCCAGCCGGGCAGCACATCGGTGGGCTGGGCCGCGATGGACCGCTTTTTGCGCCCGGTGGCGCTGCAGGATGCGCCGGACTGGCTGGCCGCGCGGCAGGGCCAGCCCTGCTGACCTGGCGCCACGGCGCGGCCTGGGAGCGCGCCGTCCTTTTTTCGAGACCCCTCAGGAGACAACAATGTTCAACAAGCACCCGCTGCGCACCCTGTGCGTCCTTGCGCTGGCCGCCACGGCCACATTCACCCAGGCCCAGACCTGGCCAGCCAAGCCCCTCAAGATCGTGGTGCCGTTTCCCGCCGGCGGCACCTCGGACGTGCTGGCCCGCCTGATCGGGCTGAAGCTGTCGGAATCCCTGGGGCAGCCCGTGGTGGTGGACAACAAGCCCGGATCGAGCGGCAACCTGGGCGCCGACGCGGTGGCCAAGTCGGCACCCGATGGCTACACCCTGCTGCTGACGGACGTAGGCAACCTCTCCATCGCCCCGTCGCTGTACAAGCTGCCGTTCAATCTCGAAACCGACTTCGCGCCGGTGACCATGGTCGCCTACTCCCCCCACCTGCTGGTGACCAGCAGCCAGGTGCCCGCCAACACCACCAAGGAGCTCATCGAATGGGCCAAGTCCCAGAAGGGCAAGGTGAACTTTGCCGCGGCGGCGGGCATGGGCTCGGCCACGCACCTGGCCGGCGTGGTGTTTGCGCAGCGTGCCGGCCTGGACTGGGGCTATGTGCCCTACAAGGGCGGCGCCCAGGCGATGACCGACCTGATCGGCGGGCAGGTGGACGTGACCTTCAACGGCATGGTGGCCACCTATCCGCATGTGAAGTCCGGCAAGATCAAGCTGATCGCCGTGTCGAGCGCCAAGCGCAACACGGTACTGGGCGAGGTGCCCACCGTCGGTGAAACGCTGCCGGGCTTCCTGACGGGCAGCTGGCAAGGCCTTCTGGCGCCCGCCGGAACGCCGCAGCCCGTGGTGGACAGGCTCCATCAGGAGGTCCAGCGCATCCTGGCCATTCCCGAGGTCCGGGGCCGTCTGCAAGTGCTGGGCGCCGATCCCTACGACATGCCGCCTTCCCGGTTCAAGACCTGGCTGGGGTCCGAGGTCAAATCCATGGCCAAGGTGGTCAAGGACGGCAAGGTGACGCTGGAGTGACGCGTGCGGGCCGGCTCGCCACCGGCCCCGCCCGAATGAAACAAGCCAGCGCGCCGCCCGCCCCTCTGCCAGCGCGGCATCACATCCCACGGACAGCCCCTCCGCCATGAAACACCGCATCCTCCAGGCCGGACGCCTGCTGCCAGCGCTCGAAGCGCAGTTGGCCGCCGACCATGACCTGCACCGCCTCGCCGACGAGGCCGATCCCGACGCCTTTCTGGCGCGCCACGGCGCCGAATTCACCGGCCTGGTGACCTCGGCCGGCGGCGCCGGCGCCCCGACCGCGCTGATCGCCGCGCTGCCGCAGCTGCGCGTGATCTCCAGCTTCGGCGTCGGCCTGGACAAGATCGATCTGGCGGCGGCGCGTGCGCGCGCCATCGCCGTCGGCTACACACCCGACGTGCTCAACGACTGCGTGGCCGACACCGCTTTCGCGCTGATGCTCGACGTGGCGCGCCGCACCGCCGAGGCGGACCGCTTCGTGCGCGCCGGACGCTGGGCCGCCGGCGCCACCTTCGGCCTGGGCCGCAAGGTCAGCGGAGCGCGCCTGGGCATCGTCGGCCTGGGGCGCATCGGCCAGACCATCGCGCGCCGCGCCAGCGGGTTCGACATGGACGTGCGCTACCACAGCCGCCGCGCGGTGGCCGGCGTGCCCTGGGCGCACGAGCCGGCACTGGTGGAACTGGCACGCTGGGCTGACTACCTGGTCGTCATCACCGCCGGTGGCCCCGAGACCCGGCACCTGATCGATGCGGCCGTGCTCGACGCGCTGGGGCCGCGCGGCTACCTCATCAACGTGGCGCGCGGCTCGGTGATCGACGAGGCGGCGCTGGTGCGCGCCCTGGCCGAGCGGCGCATCGCGGGTGCTGGCCTGGACGTCTTCGAGCACGAACCGCAGGTGCCGGCCGCGCTGCTGGCGCTGGACAACGTGGTGCTGCTGCCGCACATCGCCAGCGCCACCGAAGAGACCCGCCAGGCGATGGCCCGGCGCGTGCTGGACAACCTGGCCCGCTTTTATGCCACGGGGCAGCTGATCTCGGCAGCGGCCTGAGCAAGGCACCCTTTCCCACCACCCCATGAACACACCAAACTCCCATCCATCGGCACCCCAGCCGGTGCTGATCCGCATGCACGCGGCGGACAACGTGGCCATCGTCGCCACCGACGGCGGCCTGCCTGCCGGCACCGCCTTGCCCGAAGGCCTGGTACTGCGCGACAAGGTTCCCCAGGGCCACAAGGTCGCACTGCGTGATCTGGCCGCAGGCGAGGCGGTGGTCCGCTACAACGTGCCCGTCGGCTACGCCCGGCAGGCCATCCCCGCCGGCAGCTGGGTGCACGAGCGGCTGCTCGATATTCCCGAAGCCCGCGCGCTGCAAGGCCTGCCCATGGCCACCCTGCCGGCCCCGGCATGGGAGCCGCTCGCGAACCTCACCTTCGAGGGCTATGTGAATGCCGATGGCTCGGTGGGCACGCGCAACCTGCTGGCCATCACCACCACGGTGCAGTGCGTGGCCGGCGTGGTGGGCGTGGCCACCCAGCGCATCCGCGACGAATTGCTGCCGCTTTACCCCAACGTCGATGGCGTGGTGGCGCTGGAGCACACCTATGGCTGCGGCGTGGCCATCGACGCGCCCGGCGCCGAGATCCCGATCCGCACGCTGCGCCACATCAGCCTGAACCCCAATTTCGGAGGCGAGGTGCTGGTGGTGAGCCTGGGCTGCGAGAAGCTGCAGCCCGAGCGCCTGCTGCCGCCGGGCAGCATCCCCGTGCGCGACGGACGCGAGGCCGGCCCCGATGTGGTCTGCCTGCAGCACGATGCGCATGTGGGCTTCATGTCGATGATCGACGACATCGTGGCCCGCGCCCGCCCCCACCTGGAACGCCTGAATGCCCGCAAGCGCCAGACCGTGCCCGCCAGCGCGCTGGTGGTGGGCGTGCAGTGCGGCGGCAGCGATGCGTTCTCGGGCGTCACGGCCAATCCGGCGGTGGGCCACATGGCAGACCTGCTGGTGCGCGCGGGCGCCACGGTGATGTTCTCCGAGAACACCGAGGTGCGCGATGCCGTCGAGCAGCTCACCGCCCGGGCGGCCTCACCCCAGGTGGCCGAGGACATCGTGCGCGAACTGGCCTGGTACGACGCCTACCTCGACCGCGGCCGCGTGGATCGCATCGCCAACACCACGCCGGGCAACAAGGCCGGGGGCTTGTCCAACATCGCCGAGAAGGCCATGGGCTCGATCATCAAGAGCGGCACCGCGGCCATTGCCAGCGTGCTGGCGCCCGGCGACAAGCTGCGGCCGGACCAGAAGGGCCTGGTCTTCGCGGCCACACCCGCCAGTGACTTCATCTGCGGCACGCTGCAGCTGGCCGCGGGCATGAACCTGCATGTGTTCACCACGGGGCGCGGCACGCCGTATGGCCTGGCGGCCTGCCCGGTGGTGAAGGTGGCCACGCGCACCGATCTGGCGCGCCGCTGGCACGACCTGATGGACCTGAACGCAGGGCGCATCGCCGACGGCGAAATCACCATCGAGGAAGCCGGCTGGGAGCTGCTGCACCTGCTGCTCGACGTGGCCAGCGGCCGCCGCACCTGGGCCGAGCACTGGAAGCTGCAGAACGCGCTGGTGCTGTTCAACCCGGCCCCGGTCACCTGACCATCGAATTGGCGCCTCCCGGCGCATTCCCCGATAAGGCAGCATGTTCGCCACGAACTGATCCCCGGCAATTCCGGAAAAAAACCGTTGGGTAGGCCTGCCGCTACCCTACTTGCGCGCCAGCCACACCCCAAACACCGCCAGTCCCATGCCCACCAGCGCCAGGCCCGTGAGCGTCTCACCAAACAACGCCCAGGCAATCAGCGCCGTGGTGGGGGGCGTGAGGTAGAACAGGCTGGCCACGTTCACCGCGCTACCTTGCCGAATCAGCACATTCAGCAAACTGACGGCCCCCAGCGACAGCACCAGCACCAGCCAGGCCAGCGCAAAGACAAAGGCACCCGTCCAGTGCACCTGCATGGTTTCGGTCTGGCTGGCCAGCAGCCAGGTGGCTGCCAGGCTGGGCACGAACTGAATGACCGAGCCGGTGCGCAAGTCAAACGTTGGACAGAACCGCTTCTGGTACAGCGTGCCCGCCGTGATGCCCAGCAGCGCCAATACGGCGGGCACCAGCATGGCCCACAGCGCACCGCCGGTGGTGACCGAAATGACCTTGTGTGCCACCACGAGCCCCACGCCCGCAAACCCGATTGCCAGACCAGCCCACTGGGTCGTGCGCACCCGCTCGCCCAAAAATGCCCCGGCGCCCAAAGCGGTCAGCACTGGCTGCAAACCTACCACCAGCGCCGTGACCCCTGCAGGCAAGCCGTGGCCGATGGCGATAAAAACGCCCCCCAGATACACCGCGTGGACCAGCAGGCCCGACATGCCAATGTGCAGCCATTGGCGGGGAGAGCGGGGCCAGGGGGCACGGGTCAGCAGGGCCAGGGCCCCCATGAGCACCAGCACCGCCCCATAGCGCAGGGAGAGAAAGGTGAGCGGCTCGGCATCGGGCAAGCCAAATTTGGCACCGATGAAGCCCGTGCTCCACAGCACGACAAAAAACAGGGGATACAGCGGGGTGAACCAACGGGCGGTGGTGGCAGGGGACGTGGTGTTCATGAAGTGGGATTTTCAGGGGCTCCGGGCTGCCGTCCCATGGGCTGGGCTGGCAACTTTACTCAGCCGTGGTTCAGCGCGCGTCACGCATTCAACCTGGCAACGGCCGTTGAACGCGCTTGCCAGTGCGGTGATCGGGGTGCAAGGCAAGGCGTGAGGACGCGGCGGGTTACTGCCATTTTTGATTTTTTTTCACACATCACCCCATTCAGCCCGCACCCGTTCCTGCCAGCCCCCAGTCCCCCGCCACATTCTTGAGCAGCGCGTTCACCGCGGCGAGCCGCCGGTTGCGCACGTCGATCAGGCTGCGCTGGGCCGCCAGCACGGTGGTCTGGGCGCTCAGCACGTTCAGATAGCCCACGGTGCCCGCGCGGTACTGGTTGCCCACCACGTCGAGCGCGCGCTGGGCCGCCGCCACGGCCTCGGTCTGCCATTGCTGTTCCTGCGCCAGCGCCGCCGCCGCGGCCAGGTTGTCTTCCACCTCCTGCAGGGCCGTGAGCACGGTCTGGCGGTAGCTGGCGGCAGCCTGCTCGTTGGCGGCACGGGCCGCCTCCACCGCCGCGCTGCGGGCGCCGCCGTCGAACAGTGAAACGGCCAGGGCCGGACCGAGCGACCAGAACAGGCTGGGGGCGCTGAGCAGGCCGGACAGCTCCGCGCCGCGGTAGCCCGCCGTGCCCGACAGCGTGAGCGCCGGAAAGAACGCCGCGCGTGCCACGCCGATCTGCGCATTGGCTGCGGCCACGCGGCGCTCGGTCGCGGCAATGTCGGGGCGGCGCTCCAGCAATTGCGAGGGCAGCTGCGCGGGCACCACCGGGGGCGCCGGCAACGTGGCCGTGACGGGCAGGTTGAACGCCGCCGGCGCCTGCCCCACCAGCGCGGCCAGGGCGTGCTCCAGCTGGGCGCGGCTGGTTTCTGCTTCGAGCCGCTGCACCTGGGTGGATTTGTATTGCGCCTCGGCCTGGGCCACATCGGCGGCCGAGGCCACGCCGGCCTTCTGGCGGTTGCGCGTCAGCGCCCAGCTGCGCTGGTAGGCGGCCAGGGTTTCGCCCAGCAGTTGCGTCTGCAGCTCGGCGGCGCGCAGCGCGAAGTAGGTCTGCGCCACGGTGGCCTGCACCGACAGGCGCATGGCGGCCAGGTCGTCGGCACTGGCCTGGGCGCTGGCGCGCGCAGCATCCACGCTGGCAGCCACGCGGCCCCACAGGTCCAGCTCCCAGCTGGCGTTCAGGCCCAGTGCATGGCTGGTGCTGACGCGGGCGCTGCTGCTGCCGTCTGCCGCAGTGCCGCCGCTGCGGGCGCGCCCGCTGCTGGCACTGGCGCCCAGCGTGGGCCACTGGCCGGCGCTGCTGCCGGCCAGTGCGGCCTGGGCGGCGCGCAGGCGGGCCACGGACAAGGCAATGTTCTGGTTGCCGGCGGCGGCCTGTTGCTGCAAGGCATTGAGGGTGCTGTCGCCATACAGCGTCCACCACGCATCGGGCACGGCGCCACCGGGCTGCGCGGGCTGCCAGACACCGCCATCACTGGCGCTGGCGGCCTGCTTGTAGGCGGCGGGCACCGGCAGCGTGGGGCGTTCGTAGGGCGGCTGGATGCTGCAGGCCGTGAGCAGTGCAGCGCTTACCAGCAACAATGCCTTCCAGCGCTTTCTGGACATGCGCAAGCAGCTATCAAAACAGTAGTTATCAGGGGACATCAGGAATCTCCTTGCAGCGCGGGCGCCGGACCGGCGGCCGGGTGGCGGCGCCATCGCGCCCCGCGCTGCACGCGGCCGCGCAGCCGGTCCAGCGCCACATAGACCACGGGCGTGGTGTACAGCGTGAGCAGCTGGCTCAGCAGCAGCCCGCCCACCACGGCAATGCCCAGGGGCTGGCGCAGTTCGGCGCCATCGGCACGGTTCAATGCCAGCGGCAGTGCGCCAAAAATGGCGGCCAGCGTGGTCATGAGGATGGGGCGCAGGCGCAGGCTGCAAGCGCGGTAGATGGACTGCGCGGCCGTGCGGTGTCCGGTGCGCTGCCGCACCAGGGCGAAGTCGATCATCATGATGGCGTTCTTCTTGACGATGCCGATCAGCAGGATCACGCCGATCAGCGCGATCAGCGAGAACTCGGTCTTGAACAGCATCAGCGCCAGCAGCGCCCCCACCCCGGCCGAGGGCAGCGTGGAAAGGATGGTGAGCGGGTGCACCAGGTCTTCATACAGCATGCCCAGCACCAGGTAGATGGTGATGATGGCCGCCAGGATCAGCAGCGGCTGGCCCGCCAGCGCGTCCTGGAACGCCCCCGCCGTGCCGCCAAAGGTGCCGCGTATTCCTACCGGCACGCCCAGCTCGGCCACCGCGTTGTGCACCGCATCGGTGGCCTGCGACAGCGACACGCCCGGCGCCAGGCTGAAGCTCACGGTGCTGGCCGGCGTGCCGCGCTCGTGGCTGACCGACAGCGGCGTGTTGGTGGTGGTGATGCGCGCAAACGCGCTCAAAGGCACCTGCTGGCCCGCACTGTTCACCAAGAAGAAGCCACGCAGCGTTTCGGGGCTTTGCAGATACCGGGGCGCCGCTTCCATCACCACGCGGTACTGGTTGAGCGGGTTGTAGATCACGCCCACCTGGCGCTGGCCAAAAGCGTCGTTCAGGGTAGCGTCGATCTGCGCCATGGTCAGCCCCGCGCGCGTGGCGGCGTCGCGGTCAATCACCAGCGTGGTCTGCAGGCCGTAGTCGGAGACATCGCTGTTCACGTCTTCCAGCTCGGGCAGCTGCGACAGGGCCTGGCGGATGCGTGGCTCCCAGGTGCGCAGCTCGGCAATGTCGTCGGCCTGCAGGGTGTAGTCGTACGAGGCGCTGCTTTGCCGCCCGCCGATGCGGATGTCGCGCTGCGGCACCATGAACAGGCGCGCGCCGGGCTCGTCCTTGAGCTGGGCGCGCAGGCGGGTGATGACAGCCTCGGAGGTTTCCTGCCCCGGCCCGCGCCGGAGCGTCATGAACATCTGCGCGGCATTGCGCTGCCAGCCACCGGTGAAGCCGGTGACATGCTCCACCGCCGGGTCGGCCTGCACGATGGCCAGAAAGCGCTGCAGCCGCTGCTCCATGGCCTGGTACGAAGTGGCCTGGTCGGCCCGGATGAAGCCCGAGATGCGGCCCGTGTCCTGCTCGGGCATGAAGCCCTTGTCGATGGCGGTGTAGAGAGTCACGTTGAGCCCCACCACCCCCGCCAGCACCAGCAGCACCAGCGGCTGGTGGCGCAGGCACCAGGCCAGGCTGCGCCGGTAGCCGCGCAGGCCCCGGGCCTGCAGGCCGTCCAGCCAGCGCGAGAACCGCGCCCAACGGGACGCAACGGGTGTGCGAGCCACCGCGCTGTGCGGCCTGAGCAGCGCCGCGCACATCATGGGCGTGGTGGTGAGCGACACCAGCAGCGACACCAGGATGGCCGCCGCCATGACAATGGAAAACTCGCGGAAAAACCGCCCCACGATGCCGCCCATGAACACGATGGGCACGAACACGGCGATCAGCGACAGGCTCATGGACACCACGGTGAAACCGATCTCGCGCGCGCCGTCGAGCGCGGCCTGCAGCGCCGTCTTGCCGCGCTCCATGTGGCGCATGATGTTTTCCAGCACCACGATGGCGTCGTCCACCACGAAGCCGGTGGCAATGGTCAGCGCCATGAGCGAGAGGTTGTCGAGCGTGTAGCCCGCCAGGTACATCACGCCGAACGTGCCCGCCAGCGACACCGGCACGGCCACGGCGGGGATGAGCGTGGCGCGCCCGTTGCGCAGGAACAGGAACACCACCAGGACCACCAGCGCCACGGCAATCAGCAGGGCGCGCTCCACTTCCTTGACCGAGGCACGCAGCGTGGGCGTGCGGTCGGAAACGATCTGCACGTCAATCGCGGCCGGGATCGACGCCTTGAGCTGCGGCAGCAGCGCACGCACGCGGTCCACCGCCTCCAGGATGTTGGCGCCCGGCTGCTTGTACACCTGCAGCAGCACCGCCGGCTTGCCGTTGGCCACGCCGAAGTTGCGCACGTCCTGCACCGAGTCGGTCACCTCGGCCACGTCGGCCAGGCGGATCGCATTGCCGTTCTGCCAGCGCAGCACCAGCGGCGCATAGTCGGCGGCCACGCGGGCCTGGTCGTTGGCGGCGATCTGCCAGTAATGGTCTTCGCGCTCCACCGCACCCAGCGGGCGGTTGGCGTTGGTGCTGCTGATGGCGCCACGCACCTGCTCCAGCGACACGCCATTGGCCGCCAGCCGCACCGGATCGAGCGACACGCGCACGGCGGGCAGCGCCCCGCCGCTCACGGTGGCCTGGCCCACGCCCTCGACCTGCGAGAGCTTTTGCGCCAGCACGGTGGAGGCCGCGTCGTACATCTGCCCGCGCGTGTGCGCGCTGGACGTGAGCGCCAGGATCATGATGGGCGCATCGGCCGGGTTCACCTTGCGGTAGCTGGGGTTGCTGGGCATGCCCGTGGGCAGCAGCGTGCGCGCGGCGTTGATGGCGGCCTGCACGTCGCGCGCGGCGCTGTCCACGTCGCGGCTCAGGTCGAACTGCAGCGTGATGCTGGTGCTGCCCAGGATGGAGCGCGAGGTGATCTCGTTGACCCCCGCGATGGCGCCCAGCGAGCGCTCCAGCGGCGTGGCCACCGTGGCGGCCATGGTGTCGGGGCTCGCGCCGGGCAGGCTGGCGCTGACCGAGATGGTGGGGTAGTCCACCTGCGGCAGCGGGGCGACGGGCAGCAGGAAGTAGGACACCGCGCCCACCAGGGCCAGGCCCAGGGTGAGGAGCGTGGTGGCGATGGGGCGGTGGATGAAGGTGGTGGAGAGGCTCATGTTGTGCCTCTCTTGGTGTGTTTTTTGGCTCTGACGCTTGCTGTGATTGCGCTGGCAGCTATTTTTTTGGAAGCATTAAGCGTGCTTCTGCATGGGGCGGAGGCCGGGTTTCGCCCCGGCGGGCGAGGTACTTTTCTTTGCTTCGCCAAAGAAACGTACCCAAAAGAAAGGCGACCCACAGTCTGCGACCCCTTCGGGGCAAACCTGCGGCGGGGCGGTTGCGGGGTGCGCCGTGGAACTCGCTTTGCGCCTGCGGCGCGCCGCTCGAACAACCACGACGAGTCAGTTAACGAAGCGGGTGTGTCCTGCGGGACACCCGCCACCCCGCAACCGCCCCGCCGCAGGCGCAGCCAGATGGGGGTGGGGAAAGAACATCCCAACAGCCACACGGGCCATCGCTGCGCTCGGCCCAGTCTGCGCAGCGCGAGGCGCTTGCGCCCGCGAGATGGCGCCGAGCGCAGCGATGGCCCGTATGGATGTCCGCCCCCCGGGTTCCCTTCTGTGCGTGCCGAGGAGCGCAGGGCGTGGGGCGGGCGTGTGCCGCAGGACACACGCCTTCGTGAACTGACTTGCCGCAGTTGTTTGAACGGAGCGCCGCAGGCGCGCAGTGAGTTCTGCGGCACGCCCCATGACCGAGCACCACAGGTTGCCCCGCAGCAAAGCGAAGGGGTCACGCACAGCAGGGTCGCCTTTTCTTTGGTGACTTTCTTTTGGCGAAGCAAAAGAAAGTTACTGCGCCGCCGGGCGCACACCCCGGCCCCCTCCCTCAGCACAAGCACACAACCCGCTTCCAAAGTAATAACTGCCAGCGCAGATAAAACAAACGCTTCAGGCACTTTTCACCCCAACCCGATTACGCCACCGCCCCGCCCACCCCTCAAACGTCAAATAAATCACCGGCGTAGTAAACAAAGTGAGCAACTGGCTCACGACCAGCCCCCCCACCATCGTCACCCCCAGCGGATGCCGCAACTCGCTGCCCACCCCGCCGCCCAGCATCAACGGCAAAGCCCCCAGCAACGCCGCCAGCGTCGTCATCAAAATCGGCCGGAACCGCAGCAGGCAGGCCTGGTAGATCGCCTCGCGCGCAGGCAGCCCCTGCTCGCGCTGCGCCTCCAGTGCAAAGTCGATCATCATGATGGCGTTCTTCTTGACGATGCCGATCAGCAGCACGATGCCGATCACCGCCACGATGTCCACATCCAGCCCTGCCATCCACAGCGCCAGCAGCGCCCCCACCCCGGCCGACGGCAGGGTGGACAAAATGGTGACCGGGTGGATGGTGCTCTCGTACAGCACGCCCAGCACGATGTACATCGTCACCACCGCCGCCAGGATCAGCAGCAGCGTGTTCGAGAGCGACGCCTGGAACGCCAGCGCCGCGCCCTGGAAGGCCGTTTCCACCGACAGCGGCAGCAAGCCCGCAGCGCGCGCCGCCGCCTGCTCGGCCTGGATGGCCTTGACGGCATCGCCCAGCGCAACGCCGGGCGCAGTGTTGAACGAGAGGGTGGCCGCAGGCAGCTGCCCCACATGGTTCACGGCCAGTGGCATGGGGCGCTCTTCGACGCGCGCCACCGACGACAACGCCACCGGCTTGCCGGCGCTCGATGTGACATAGATGCTGTCCAGCGCCTCGGGCCCCAGCTTGAACTGCGGCGCCACCTCCAGCACCACGCGGTACTGGTTGGACTGCGTGAAGATGGTGGAAATGAGGCGCTGGCCAAAGGCGTTGTAGAGCGCCGTGTCGATGCCCGCCACCGTCACCCCCAGGCGGCTGGCCTGGGCGCGGTCGATCTGCACAAAGGCCTGCAGGCCCTGGTTTTGCAGGTCGCTGGCCACATCGGCCAGTTGCGGCAGCGCGCGCAGGCGCTGCACCAGGTCGGCGGTGCTGGTCTGCAGCTGCGCCCGGTCGGGCGACGAGACCAGCAACTGGTATTGCGTGCGCGCCACGCGGTCTTCGATGGTGAGGTCCTGCACGGGCTGGGCATACAGGCGGATGCCGGGCAGGTCGCGCGTGGCATCGGCCAGGCGGCGCAGCACCACGGGGGCGCGGTCGCGCTCGGCGTGGGGTTTCAGGTCGATGAGCAGGCGGCCCGTGTTCAGCGTGGCGTTGGTGCCATCCACGCCGATGAAGGACGACACGCTTCTCACGGCCGGGTCTTGAAGGATGCGCCCGGCCAGTTGCTGCTGGCGCTCGGCCATGGCGGCGAACGAGACGGACTGGTCGGCCTCGGTGGTGGCCTGCAGGGTGCCGGTGTCCTGCACTGGAAAGAAGCCCTTGGGCACCAGCACATACAGCGCCACGGTGAGAGCGAGCGTGGCCGCAAACACCAGCCAGGTCAGCCCGCGGTGGTTCAGCACCCACTGGAGCGCACGGCCATACAGGGCAATGGTGCGGTCAAAGAACCGGCCCGTGGCCTGGTAAATGCGGCCATGGCTTTCTTCGGGCGTGTGCCGCAGCAGGCGCGCGCACAGCATGGGCGTGAGGGTGAGCGACACCACGGCCGACAGCAGGATGGCCACGGCCATGGTGATGGCGAATTCATGGAACAGCCGTCCCACCACGTCGCCCATGAACAAGAGCGGAATCAGCACCGCAATCAGCGAGATGGTGAGCGAGATGATGGTGAAGCCGATCTGCCTGGCGCCCTGGAGTGCGGCCTCCAAGGGGGTGATGCGGGGCGCAGGGGTGTTCTGGCTTCGGCCGGACGCTACCGCGTCCTTCACGGAGCCTTCGGCCCCATGAGCCTGCGCCGAAACATTGCCCGGCATCTCCAGATGCCGGGCAATGTTTTCGATCATCACGATGGCGTCGTCCACCACGAAGCCGGTGGAGATCGTCAGCGCCATCAGCGTGAGGTTGTTGATGGAAAAGCCCGCCAGGTACATCACGCCAAACGTGCCTACCAGCGACAGCGGCACCGCCAGGCTGGGGATGAGCGTGGCCGAGGCGCTGCGCAAGAAGACAAAGATCACCGCAACCACCAGGCCGATGGCCAGGGCCAGCTCGGCCTGCATGTCTTTCACCGAAGCGCGGATGGTGGTGGTGCGGTCGGTCAGCACCTGCACATCCAGCGATGCCGGCAGCGTGCCCTGCAGTTGCGGCAGCAGCGCCTTGAGGCGGTCCACCGTCTCGATGACGTTGGCGCCGGGCTGGCGGCGGATGTTGAGGATCACGCCCGCGCGCGATCCGGTGGCGGGCGTGCCCGCCCAGGCGGCCAGGCGGGTGTTTTCGGCATCGTCCACCGTCTGCGCCACATCGCGCAGGCGGATGGGGTTGCCGTTCTTGAAGGCCAGGATCAGGTCGCGGTACTCCTGCGCCGACTGCAGCTGGTCGTTGGCGTCAATGGTCGAGGCCCGCGCCGGGCCATCAAAGCCGCCCTTGGCCTGCTTGACGTTGGCCGCCGCAATCACGGCGCGCACGTCTTCCAGCGTGAGACCCAGGCCGGCCAGCGCCGTGGGGTTGGCCTGGATGCGCACGGCCGGCCGGCGACCGCCCGCAATCGCCACCAGCCCCACGCCCTTGACCTGCGAGAGCTTGGGCGCCAGGCGGTTTTCCACCAGGTCATTGAGGCGGATGACGGGCAGCGATGGCGAGGTGATGGCCAGCGTGAGCACGGGCGCATCGGCCGGATTGACCTTGCTGTAAAGCGGCGGCATGGGCAGGTCATTCGGCAACAGGTTGCTGCCTGCGTTGATGGCGGCCTGCACCTGCTGCTCGGCCACATCCATGGACACGTCGAGCGCAAAGCGCAGCGTGATGACCGAGGCCCCGCCCGAGCTGGTGGACGACATCTGGGCCAAACCCGGCATCTGGCCCAGCTGGCGCTCCAGCGGCGCCGTGACATTCGATGTCATCACATCGGGGCTGGCGCCAGGGTACAGCGTGGTGACCTGGATGGTGGGGTAGTCCACCTCGGGCAGGGCCGAGATGGGCAACTGCCGGTAAGCCAGCAGGCCGGCGATCAGCAGCGCCACCATCAGCAGCGAGGTGGCGATGGGGCGCAGGATGAAGATGCGCGAGAGATTCATGGCAGCAGTGCCCGCAAGGCGCGATCCATGAACTCAACGCACGGTGGCTGATGCAGCCGAAGCAGCGGCTGCCGGCGGCGCAGCCCCGCCAGCCTGCTGGCGGCGGGCACGCAGGAAGGCGCGGCGCTCGTCGGGCGACATGGTGGCCAGCTTGTCGCGCTCGGCCTGCGTGAGGCTGCGCAACAGCGCTGCACGGCGCGCGCCAGCGTCCTGCGCGGCCTCGTCGGCGCGGGCGGCCACACCGGCATCGATCACGGCCACCTTGGCGCCTTCGCGCAGGCGATCGATGCCATCGGTCACGACCTGGTCGCCGTCGTTCAGCTCGCCCTCGACGCTGACCCGGTCACCATCGGCCACGCCCACGCGGATGCGCCGCTGCGTCACCGTGCCGTCTGGCTGCACCAGATAGACGTAGTTGTTCTGCACCGCCGTGCCGGGCACGGTGAGCGCGTTCGGCAGCACATCAAGCTGCAGGCGTACATTGACGAACTGGTTGGGGAACAGCCCGCCGTCCTCGTTGGCGAAAGACGCCTTCACCTTGATGGTGCCGGTGGTGGGGTCGATGGCGTTGTCGAGCGCGCTCATGCGCCCGCGTGCCAGGCGCCGCTTTTGTTCGCGGTCCCACAGCTCCACGGGCAGATCGGCACCTTCGGCCAGGCGCCGGGTGATGGACGCCAGGTGCGCCTCGGGCACCGCAAAGGCCGCATCGATGGGCTGCACGAGGTTGATGGTGACGATGCCATTGGCATCCGACGGGCCGACCACGTTGCCCCGGTCGGCCTGGCGCAGGCCCAGGCGCCCGGCAATGGGCGCGGTAATGCGCGTGTAGCCCAGCTGCAGGCGCGCGGCATCCACCTGCGCCTGGCCGGCGGCGACGGTGCCTTCGAGCTGGCGCACCAGGGCCGCCTGCGTGTCCACCTGCTGGGTGGCAATCGAATCCTGGGCCAGCAGGTCCTTGTAGCGCTGCAGATCGAGCTGCGCGTTGCGCAGCAGGGCCTGGTCGCGCTGCAGGCTGCCTTGCACCTGGCCCAGCGCGGCCTGGTAGCTGCGCGGGTCGATCTCGGCCAGCAACTGGCCCGCCTTGACCTGCTGGCCTTCCCTGAAGTGCAACGCCGTCAGTTCGCCACCGACCTTGGCCCGCACCACCGCCGTGGCGCGCGCGCTCATGGTGCCGATGGCCTGGACCATCACGCGCACATCCTGGCGCCGCACCACGCCCACCGACACCGGCTGCACCTGCCCGCCGGCGCTGAAGCGCCCCGGCGCACGCGCAGCAGGTGCTCCCGCCGCCACCGAGGCCCCATCGGCGGCCGTGTTGCGCTGCTTCCACCACCAGCCCCCGCCCGCGGCCAGGGCGATCACGATCAACAGCAGTCCCCACCACAGTGCGCGGCCTCTCTGGTGCAGGGGAGACCGCAGGGGAAGGCAGTGGGAACGGTGGGGCAGCATGGGACGGCGCAGAGTGAAGTCGGGCTATGGTAGCCACGCCCCGCCACACCCCGCCCTCTCTGCCCGGAAATTTACGGTGGCTTTACCTTGGTATTACCGGCCGCCGCTGGCCAGGCCATCAGGCGCTGGCGCGACAGGTTAGCGGTTGGTGGCCAGCAACAGGCCGCCCGCCCCCATGAAGAACCCGCCCGTGGCCTTGTTCAGGCGCACCACCCCGCGCGAGCTGCGAATGAACCGGCGAATCTGCCGCCCGCCCGTCGCATACACGGCGGTCGCGACAAACTCGCTGGCCAGGTAGATCGAGCCCAACACGAAAAACTGCCGCGCAGCGGGCTGCGCCGGGTCGATGAACTGCGGAAAGATGGCCGCAAACAAAATGATGGCCTTGGGGTTGGTGATGCCCAGCAGGAACTCCTGCGCGATCAGGCTGCGCACCTTCACGGGTGCACCGGACGCCACCGCCCCTTCTCCCTCGACCACGGCCAGTCCGCTGAACTCGCGGCTGTGCCAGGCCCGCCAGCCCAGCCAGAAAAGATAGCAGGCCCCCACCCACTTGACCGCCGTGAAGGCGGCCTCGGAGGCCAGCAGCATGGCGCCCAGTCCCACCGCAGACACCGCAAGAAAAATGGCGAAAGCCGCGACCCGCCCCAGGGTGGCGACCAGTGCCGCGCCCACGCCCGCACGAATGCCGTTGTTCAACCCGCAGAAATTGTTGGGCCCGGGCGTCAGTGAAATGGCCACGGCCACCGGCACAAAGAGAAGAGCGTCCATAGCGGATCCTGGGAGATGAAGACGAAAAAGCGCAAGTCTATCCCTGTCGCGCCAGAACATCACGCAGCAGGCAGATCCACCACCAGTCCCCACGGCACGCCCGCCAGCCCTTCGTGGTGGGCCACCACGACGATGCGGGTTGTCTGTGCAGCCAGCCGGGCCAGCACCTGCGTGAGGTAAGCCACCGAGGGCTTGTCAAGACCGGCGACGGGCTCGTCGATGAGCGTGAGCAGCGCGCCCGAAGCGAACGCCCCCGCCATGAGCACCTTGCGCCGGCTGCCGGCGGAGAGCGCATACAACGGTTTGTCCAGGTGGGGTTGCAGCAAAAAACCGGCGATATGCGCCTCCAGCGCGGCAGCATCCCAGGCCGCATGCTGCTGCAGCAAACGGGCGTACCACCCGCGCGCCGTCAGTTCATTGAGCGCATCCGAGCGCGGATCGGCCCAGAACACCTGCGCCCGATAGGCGTCAGGGGCGGTCTGCCGGTCCAGCCCCGCCAGCACCAGCCGTCCCGCCTGCGGCGCAAGCTCGCCGGCCAGCAGCCGCAGCAGCGTGGTCTTGCCGCAGCTTTCGTCCCCGCGCACCAGCGTGAGCCCTGGGGACAGGGTGGCGTGAACATTGGCCAGCAAGGCGCGGTGTGGGTAGCCAAAAGACAGGCCCTGGACCTGCAAGACAAGCGGTGAGTGGGTCATGGAAAGGGGCGAGGACATCCCGGCAGGGTACCAGCGTGCCATCGGAAAGTTGCCATGCCGGGCATCTTGCCGCCGTGCACGACAATCCGGTACCGTTCCCCCCTTTTTCATCGCCATGCCCCTGCGCTACCTCGATTTCGATTTCAGTGAAGACGCCGAAGGCACCGGCAGCTTCGATGCCATGGCCAGTGTTTTGCCCGCACAGGTGCCCGCTTTGCAGGCCGAGATCAGCGCCGTGCTGGCATGGGCGCACCGGCACTGGCCCGATGCCTGCGGCCCCGCGGAAGACGGGGGTGCATGGCAATACGACCTGCAAGGTGCGCAGGAGGTCAGCACGCCGCTGGTGCTGGAGTTTGATGTGGCCTGCGGCCAGCTGCGCACGGTGGCGGGCCACCCGGCACCACCGCGAACCGCTATCACCCTGACCATCAGCGGGCATGCCGATTTCTGTGCCGCTTTTCGTGAAGCCTTCGAAATCGGTTAGCCAGCGGACGAAGCACCAGGAAACACAGGGTTAACCCCTGTTACCGACCAAAGACCCCAGCTTGCCAACAGGTTCGCGCACGGAACGCCTTCGATCGTGCCGGCGGCGCTACATTCGACTCACTGGTTCAACCCAATACTGGAGAGTTTCATGCTGTCACGCCGCCACTTCCTGGGTGCAAGCCTGGCCACCACCGTTTACGCAGCGGGCTCTTTTGTCCCTGTCTGGGCCCAGAACGCGCCCGATTTCGGCACGCCCACCCTGCCCGGCCCCGGCTTTCGTCGCATGAAGGTGGGCGATGTGGAGGTGATTGCGCTGAACGACGGCGTCACGCGCCGCCCGCTGGGCGAAGAGTTTGTCAAGAACGCGCCCCTGGCCGGAGTGCGCTCCCTGCTGGCATCCCAGGGCCTGCCCACGGACCACATCGACGTACCCTACACACCCTTCCTCGTGGTAGCGGGTGCGCGCAAGATCCTTATCGACACCGGCCTGGGCGAGTTTGGCGGCCCCACCACGGGCAAGCTGCTGGCGAACCTGCGGGCAGCAGGCCTGCAGGCGGCCGACATTGACACGGTGCTGATCAGCCATTTCCATGGCGACCACATCAACGGCCTGCGCAACAAGGCGGGTGCATGGACCTTTCCCAAGGCCAAGGTGCTGGTGCCTGCCGCCGAGCACGCCTTCTGGATGGACGATGCCCGCATGGCCGCAGCTCCCGCAGGCCTGAAGGGCGCGTTCGAGAACGTGCGCCGCACCTTTGCCACCATGCCCGCCGACACGCTGGTGCAGTTTGCTGCGGGGGCCGAGGTGGCACCCGGCATCCAATCGGTGGCGGCCTATGGCCACACGCCCGGACACACCTTGTTCGAACTGAACTCGGCCGGCCAGAGTTTCTTTTATGTGGCGGACCTGACCAATGTGCCGGCCCTGTTCGCCCGCAACCCCGACTGGGCCGTGGCCTTTGACATGGATGCCGAAGCCGCACGCAAGGTGCGCCGCGAGATGTTCCAGCGCATCACGGACCGCAATGCCATGCTGGGCGGCTTCCATTTCCCGTTCCCGGCGTTGGGCCGCATGGCGGCCTCGGGCAATGGCTATGCCTTCCAGCCTGCGGCCTGACGCGCAGCCCACCCGTCCCGGCATCGCCCTGCTCCTGTGGTGGTCCAACGCAGGTCCGCCGAAGAGCCCCTATTTCGGCTGTGGCCTAATATCCCCCTTTTTCCACTCCCTCAGAGACCTACCATGGGCAACAAGATCGTCACCGAAGCAGACCGCAAGCACACCCCCCAACCCAAGCCCATGCCCGGCGTGAGCCTGCCCACGTCTGGCCGTGGTCAGCGCGTCAGCCTGGAGCGTGGCGTGGCTACGCGCAGCAAGAAGAACCCCGGCAAGCGCTCCAAGAAGGGCGGCTGATCGGCCCAATGGCCCCACAGGGCCACTGCGAAAACAAGCCCTCTTCGGAGGGCTTTTTTCTGGGCGCCACGCAGTGCAGCTCTGCGCATGGCCCCTGGCACACCCGCAATGCCTAGCGCACACCGCAGCTCAACGCACCAGGGTCGTTGGGCTGCACCTCGCGGGCCTGCTTGGCCTGGGCCACCGCCATGTCGCGCGGCAGGGTCACGCCGTTCTTGACCGCCAGGATTTCCGCCATCACGCTCACGGCGATCTCGGGAGGGGTCTTGCTGCCAATGTAGATACCGATGGGGCCACGCAAGCGCGCAAGGCTCTGCGGCGTCTGGTCAAAGTGTTCGATCATGCGGGCCCGGCGCGCCTCGTTGTTGCGGCGCGAGCCGATGCCGCCCACGTAGAACGCATCGGTGTTCAATGCCTCCAGTAGCGCCAGGTCGTCGAGCTTGGGATCATGCGTGAGTGCCACCACGCAGCTGCGGCGATCGGGCTTGAAGGCCAGCACCACATCGTCGGGCATGTCGCTCAGCACGGTGGCGCCGGGCACACCCCAGCTGCCCCGGTACTCCTCGCGCGGATCACACACCGTCACCGCAAAGCCGTTGAACAGGGCCATGGTCGCCAGGTACTCGGCCAGCTGGCCCGCGCCGATCAGCAGCATGCGGTACTCGGGCCCGAAGGTGTTGGTGAGCTGCACCGCATCCACCACCAGGTCGCCGGGGGTATCGGCCAACGACAGGGTGACGCCGCCATCGGCCAGGCGCACGCTGCGCCGCATCAGCCGGCCCGCGTCGAGCGCCGCGATCAGCGCGCCCAGGCTGGCGGGATCGGGGTCGTACTCCAGCAACAACTCCAGCGTGCCGCCGCAGGGCAGGCCGAAGCGGTGCGCCTCGTCCGCAGACACGCCATATTTGACGAAGGATGGCGGGCCGCTGGGCATGCGGTGGTCCGCACCGGCGGTTGCATCGGCTGACGGCGCGCCCTGCACATAGGCCCGGGTGTGCCGGTCAATCAGGTCGTCCTCGATGCAGCCGCCCGACACCGAGCCCACCACCGCGCCGTCCTCGCACAGCGCCATGATGGAACCCACCGGCCGGGGCGACGAGCCCCAGGTGCGCACCACCGTGGCCAGGAGCGCACGCCGCCCCGCCGCACGCCAGCCCTGCAGCGTGCGCAGCACCATCACATCCAGGTTTTCCATGGCTTCATCACCCCATCTATTTGCACCGTTTTCAACATCGCCCTGCGCTGCTGCACTCACTCCATATGAAACTGGCGCGCCCCTTGCCAGTGCCACCGTGGAACCGGCTGTGCCGGGCCACAGGTGAAGTCCCCTCTGGGGACCGGCGCGAAGCGGCACAGGAGGAGCTCAAGTCAGCCACCACGCTAACAGCACCAGCGCCACCGCGCCAGCCACCCACACCCATACCGGGATGCCAGCGTGGGGATGGCCATCACCCGCCCTTGCATCCGGCACATCGCGCAATTGATCGTATTCCGACGGCACCGTGTCCACCGCATCGTCACGCGGGTAGCGCCGCTGCATCTCGTCGTCAAAGCGCTTGAAGAAGTCTTCGGCCATGCCCTTGGCGGCGCCGTCGATCAGGCGCTGGCCCAGCTGGGCAATCTTGCCGCCCACGCTGGCTTGCACGGTGTAGTTCAGCTCGCAACTCTCCTGCCCTGCGCCATCGGCTGGCAACGGCACCAGCAAGACCCGCGCATGGCCCTTGCCAAAGCCGGCCACGCCGCCCGAACCATCAAAGGCGATGGTGTAGCTCTCGGGCGGCACGATGTCGGCCAGCGTGATCTTGCCCGTGAATCTGGCCGACACGGGGCCGATCTTGACGGCCATGGCCACGGCGTACTGGTGCTCGCCCGTGGGCTCGACCTTGTCACAACCGGGGATGCACAGCTTGAGCACCTCGGGGTCGTTGAGCGCATCCCAGGCCTGTTGCTGGCTGACGGCAAGGGTGCGGGTCGCTTGCATTTCCATGGCGGATTCCTCTCGTGTTTTTCGTTTCTCTGAAATCGGTCATTGCCGGAGCAAGGTGGCCAGGCTGGCCGCCAGGTCCTGCAAGCGGCCGAGGTTGTGCACGGCCAGCATGCCATGGGCCTGGCGGTGCAGCTCGGCCGCACCCCGCGCCGTGGGCGCGTAGCCCTCAAAGCGCAGCAAAGGGTTGAGCCATAGCAGCCGGCCTGCGTGGCGGCGCAGCCAGCCCAGCTCCTGAGCCAGCACCTCGGGCGCGCCGGTGTCCAGCCCGTCGCTGATGAGCAGCACCAGCGTGCGCCGCCCCACCAGCCGCCGGGCATGCTGCGCGCGCAGCTGGGCCAGGCTCTCGCCCATGCGGGTGCCGCCGGCAAAGTCGTGGATGGCATGGCTGGCCGCCTGCAGCATGGCATCGGTGTCGGCCAGGCGAAAGGCGGGCGTGAGGTCGGTCAGGCCCGTGCCAAAAGCAAACACATCGCGGCGCACGACAGCCCCCGTGTGGTGCGGCGCGGTGGCGGCGTGCAAGAAGGCCAACAGCAGGCGCGCATAGCGCTCCATGGAGCCGGACACATCCACCAGCACCAGCAGCGGCAGGGGTTGCTGGCGCCGCTGCAGCAAGGGCACACGCAGCACCTCGCCACCGCTGCGGGCGGCCAGGTGCATGGCGCCGGGCCAGTGCGGGCGGCTGCCGCGCAGGCCCGGCCGGGTGCGGCGGGCAGCGTAGTGCGGCAAAGGCAAAGGGATGTCGCGCGCCAGGCGCTCGACCAGCAGGTACTCGCTGGCCGAGAGCTGGTTGAAATCGGCCTGGCGCAAGCGCTGCAGGTCGCTGGCCGTCATGGCCGCATCGAAATCCACCTTGTCGTCCTCGCGCGGCGGTGGCGCGCTGCGGGCGGCGCGCACGGGTGCCAGCGCCTCGCTCACGCGGGGGCGGCGCTTGGCGGGCTCGGCCCTGGATTCGGCACTGGGCAGCATCTGCGCGAGCAGCTTTTGCGCCACATTGGGGTTGCGGAAGTACGCGTCGAACAGTTCGCGGAACACCATGCGGTCCTGCTCGCGGCTGACCAGCACGGCCTCCAGCGCGGCGCTGAAATCCTCGCGCAGAAGACCCACCAGCATCACCGCCTGCTGGGCCAAGGCCATGCGCGCGGCGTCCACGCGCACGCCAGCGCGGCGCAGCGTGCGGCCAAAGCCACTCAGGTTGTCGGCCAGCTTGCCGGTGCGGGCATCGCCCAGCTGCGAGATCGTTGCGCCCTGCGCCATGGCCCGGCCTTCATGCATCGGCATCGGCGGGCTGCAGCAACTGCACCGCCATGTCGCGCGTGAGCGCCGCCACGTCCTCGCGCTGCTTGAACAGGATGCCGGCGGTGTCCGACACCACCTCCGGGTCCACCACGATGGTGTCCAGCGCCACCAGCGCCTTGGCCCATTCCACGCTCTCGGCAATGCCGGGGGCGCGCTGAAAAGCGTTGGCAAAGGGCTGGCTGCGCAGGCGGCCCACAAACTCGGCCACCTGGGTGGCCAGCGCTTCGCTGGCGCCAGGCACCTGCGCACGCACGATGGCCAGCTCGCGCTCGCGCTCGGGGTAGTCCAGCCAGTGGTACAGGCAGCGGCGCTTGACGGCGTCGTGCAGGTCGCGCGTGCGGTTGCTGGTCAAGATGGTGACCGGCGTGGCCGTGGCGCGCACGGTGCCGATCTCGGGGATGCTCACCTGGTACTCGCCCAGGTATTCGAGCAAAAAGGCCTCGAAGGGCTCGTCGGCGCGGTCCACTTCGTCGATCAGCAGCACGGCACCGGGCGCCGGGGCCTGCAGCGCCTGCAGCAGGGGGCGGCGGATGAGGTAGCGGTCCTGGTAGACCTCGCGCTCCACCTGCGCCATGTCGGCACCGCCCTGCCCCTCCGCAGCCCGCATGTGCAGCAGCTGGGCAGCGTAGTTCCATTCGTACAGCGCCTCGCGCTGCTCCAGGCCGTCGTAGCACTGCAGACGGATCAGGCTGCGCGCCAGCACCTTGGAGAGCGCCTGCGCCAGCGCCGTCTTGCCCACGCCGGGCTCACCCTCCAGCAACAAAGGCCGTTGCAGCCTGAGCGCCAGGAACACCGCCGTGGCCAGGCGACGGTCGGCAAAATAGCCCACGCTCTGCAGGGCCTCTACCAGGGCGTCGATGGAAGCCGGAACCGGCGCGGCGTTCAACGAGTTCATTGCTATCCAATTGATAGCCACCAGCACATATGCTTGTAGCGCTAGCAGCCAATTTCACTCAAAAACCCGCCACCGGGTGCCGCACCGCAGTGGTGGGGTTGTCTTCACTTCATCCGAGCATCTGCTGCACAGCGCGCTGGGTTTGCACGCTGATCAGGTTGGCGCGGTAGGCAGCGCTGGCGTGGATGTCCGCGTTCAGATCACTCGCGTCGATTTTCACGCTGGCGGCGGACTGCGGCGTGAAGCTCTGGTTCAGCGCCGCCTCCAGCCCCGCATGGCGGAACACGCTGCTGGCCGCACCGGTGACGGCCACGCGCACGCCGCTGTCGGTCTGCGCCACAAACACCCCCACCAGCGAGAAGCGCGATGCCGCCTGTTTGAACTTCATGTACGCGGCGCGCTTGGGGATGGGGAAGCGGATGGCGGTGATGATCTCGCCCTCATCCAGCGCCGTGGTGAACATGCCCACAAAGAAGTCGTCGGCCGCGATCTCGCGCTGGTTGGTGATGACCGTCGCACCCAGGCCCAGCACCGCGCTGGGGTAGCAGGCGGCGGGGTCGTTGTTGGCCACCGAGCCTCCCAGCGTGCCACGTGCCCGCACCTGACGGTCGCCGATGTGGGCGGCCAGGTCGGCCAGCGCGGGAATGGCGGCCTTGACCTCGCTGCTCGCCGCCACGTCGGCGTGGCGCGTCATGGCGCCGATGACCAGCGCATTGCCCTCGCGGCGGATGCCCGCCAGTTCGGCAATCTGGTTCAGATCGACGATCTTCTCGGGGTGGGCCAGGCGCAGGCGCATGGACGGCAGCAGGCTTTGACCGCCTGCCAGCAGCTTGCCGCCCTGGGCGATGATTTGCGCGGCAGCGGCGGTGGAGGAAGGCGCCTCAAAGGTGAATGCGTACATAGGGAACTCCTGTCAGTTTTCATGCTGCGACAGCAAAGGCTCGCAACCGGTGAAAAACGCGCGGCAAAGGCCAGCGGCCGCCGCGCAAGGGCCGCCCCGCCGCGCTGGCGGCGTCCCGCTGGAGGGGGAAGGCGCGAAGCGACTCAGGGGGTGTTTCATGTTTTGGCGCTCTGGATGGCTTCCCACACACGGTGCGGCGATGCGGGCATGTCAAAGTCGCGCACACCCAGCGGGCGCAGGGCGTCGAGCACGGCGTTGATCACGGCAGGCGGCGAGCCAATGGCCCCGGCCTCGCCGCAGCCCTTGGTGCCCAGCGGGTTGTGCGTGCAGGGCGTGCACACATGGCCGAGCTGGAAGGTGGGAAAGTCGTCGGCGCGCGGCATGGCGTAGTCCATGAAACTGCCGGTGAGCAGCTGGCCCGTTTCGCGGTCGTACACGCAGTTTTCCAGCAGCGCCTGGCCGATGCCCTGCACCAGGCCGCCGTGCACCTGGCCTTCCACGATCATGGGGTTGATGATGGTGCCGAAGTCGTCCACCGCAGTGAACCTGTCCACGCGGGTCAAGCCCGTGGCCGGGTCCACTTCCACCTCGCAGATGTAGGTGCCCGCAGGAAAGGTGAAGTTGGTCGGGTCGTAGAACGCGGTCTCGTTCAAACCCGGTTCGAGCTTGTCGAGCGGGTAGTTGTGCGGCACGTAGGCCGTGAGCGCCACCTGGCCGAAGGGGATCTTCTTGTCGGTGCCGCGCACGGTGAATTCGCCGCCGCTGAAGTCGATGTCGGCATCGCTGGCTTCCATGAGGTGCGCGGCAATCTTCTTGGCCTTGGCCTCGATCTTGTCCAGCGCCTTCATGATGGCCGCGCCGCCCACGCTGATGGAGCGCGAGCCGTAGGTGCCCATGCCAAACGGCACGCGGCCCGTGTCGCCGTGCACGATGTCCACGTTTTCCACCGGGATGCCCAGGCGCGCGGCCACCACCTGCGCAAAGGTGGTCTCGTGCCCCTGGCCGTGGCTGTGCGAGCCGGTGAACACCGTCACGCTGCCCGTGGGGTGCACGCGCACCTCGCCGCATTCGAACAGCCCGGCGCGCGCGCCCAGGGCGCCCGCGATGTTGGACGGCGCAATGCCGCAGGCCTCGATGTAGCTGCTGTAGCCGATGCCACGCTTCAAACCCTTCGCCTCGCTGGCCGCCCGGCGTGCGGCAAAGCCGGCCACATCGGCCAGTTGCTCGGCCTGCGCCATGCAGGCGTGGTAGTCGCCAATGTCGTATTGCAGCGCCACCGGCGTCTGGTAGGGGAAGCTGGTGATGAAGTTGCGCTTGCGGATCTCGTCTTGCGCCAGCCCCATGTCCCAGGCGCAGCGCGAGACCAGGCGCTCCAGCAGGTAGGTGGCCTCGGGCCGGCCCGCACCGCGGTAGGCATCCACCGGGGCCGTGTTGGTGAACCAGGCATCCACTTCCACATGGACCTGCGGTGTGCTGTATTGCCCGGCCAGCAGCGTGGCATACAGGATGGTGGGCACCGCGCTGGCAAAGGTGGAGAGGTAGGCGCCCACGTTCGCGTCGGTGTGCACGCGCAGGGCCAGGAACTTGCCGTTGGCATCCATGGCCATTTCGGCGTGGCTGACATGGTCGCGGCCATGCGCATCCGAGAGGAAGGACTCGCTGCGGTCGGCCACCCACTTGATGTTGCGGTTGAGCTTTTTGGCGGCCCAGGTCAGGCACACGTCCTCGGCATACAGAAAGATCTTGGAACCGAAGCCGCCGCCCACATCGGGCGCGATCACGCGCACCTTGTGCTCGGGCAGGCCCATCACAAAGGCCGTCATCAAGAGGCGCTCGACATGCGGGTTCTGGTTGCTCACATACAGCGTGTATTCGTCGTTCGCACGGCTGTAGCTGCCAATGGCGGCGCGCGGCTCCATGGCGTTGGGGATCAGGCGGTTGTTGACCAGATCGAGCTTCGTCACATGCGCGGCGCCGGCGAACACGGCGTCCACCGCGCCCTTGTCGCCGATCGCCCATTTGAAGCAATGGTTGTCGGCAGCGATGTCGTGCACCACCGCCCCGGCCACCTTGCCGGCGGCGGCATCGGCCACGTTGACCACGGCGGGCAGCACGTCGTAGTCCACCTCCACCAGCTCGGCGGCGTCGCGCGCCTGCTGCTGGGTTTGCGCCACCACCATGGCCACATGGTCGCCCACGTAGCGCACCTTGCCCTGCGCCAGGATGGGGTGCGGCGGCTCCTTCATGGGCTCGCCGTTGGTGCTGGTGATGAGCCAGCCGCAGGGCAGGCCGTTGATGCTGTCGGCGGCCACATCGGCGCCGGTGAAAACGCCCAGCACGCCCGGCGCGGCCTGGGCGGCGCTGGCGTTGATGCGGTTGATTTTGGCGTGCGCGTGCGGCGAGCGCACGAACACCGCGTGGCTTTGCGCGGCCAGCACCACGTCGTCGGTGTACTGGCCCGCACCGGTCAGGAAACGGTAGTCTTCCTTGCGCTTGAGCGATTCGCCGATGTGCGGCAGCTTGGAAAAGTCGGATGCACCCATGGTTGTTCTCCCCTGTGTTTATGCCGACGCCATGGCCTTCTGGCCGACCTGCACCGCGCGCACGATGTTCTGGTAGCCCGTGCAGCGGCAGATGTTGCCTTCGAGCAGCTCGCGGATCTCGCCTTCGCTGGCGTGGGGGTGGTTCTTGCACAGGTCCACGGCGCTCATCACCATGCCGGGGGTGCAGAAGCCGCACTGCAGACCGTGGCACTCCTTGAACGCCGCCTGCATGGGGTGCATGGTGCCGTCGGGTGCAGCCAGGCCTTCGATGGTCTGTACCTCGGCGCCCTGCGCCTGCACGGCCAGCATGGCGCAGGATTTGACGGCACGGCCGTTGACGATCACGGTGCAGGCGCCGCACTGGCTGGTGTCGCAGCCCACATGGGTGCCGGTGAGCAGCAGGTGCTCGCGCAGCGCATGGACAAGCAGGGTGTTGGGAGGAACGTCAACACGGGCGGCACGCCCGTTGACCGTGAACTGGACTTGCATCTGGCTGTCTCCTGAAGCGGTGTTGGCTGGAACTGCAAACCGCATCTTGGGCCGAGCGCACCCACTGATTCCTAGGGAGAACCCTCGGTTCCTGGAAGGCCGCAGGGGATATTCTCAAAATGAAACATGTTGCAGTGCACATGCGGACTGCATCCCAAGGGCGGCGCCACATCTGCCGCGCACCCAGCGCCACCCCCTCTACCGGAGGTTCCATGCTTGCCGTTGCCCCGCCCATCCCCACCGAGCGCCAGCACCTGATTGCCCAGGCGCGCAGCGCCATGCTCAGCCAGGGGCCCTTGCCCGCCGCGCTGGCCATCGAGCCCTGGATCGTGCGCTCGTGGCAGCGCTGCCTGGCCAGCGGGCACCGGCCCGCGCAGGCGCTGGTGTTCAACGTCGTCAGCGCCCGCGCCGTGCAGCGCACCGCCGAGCAGCACGCCACGCTGCTGCAAGCGGCCCGGCCCGTGCTGGAACAACTCGCCCGCGCCATTGCAGACGTGCACTATTTCGCCCTGCTGACCGACGCGCGCGGCATGGTGATCGCGGTGCAGGGCGCGTTGGACCGCCATGACCCCCGCGCCCGCGCCATCGGCCGCGTGGGCATCGACCTGTCCGAGGCCGCCGTGGGTACCACCGCCATCGGCGCTGCACTGGCCGAGCTGCAGCCGGTGTGGTTGCACCGGGGCGAACATTTCTTTGACGCCAACAGCGGCTACAGCTGCGCCGGCGCACCCCTGTTCGGGCCCCAGGGCCAGTGCGTGGGCATGCTCGACCTGACCGGCGTGGATGTGCCCGAGCGGCCCGAGCTGCGCCACCTGGTCGCCTGCTCGGCCCGCGCCATCGAGGACGCCCTGCTGCTGCAACTGCCGCACGCGCTGCTGCTGCGCATCAACTGGCCGGGCAGCACGCTGGGTGGCGACGGCGACGGCCTGATGGCGCTGGACGCCGACGGCGCCGTGCTGGGCACCAACACCATGGCACGCCAGCTGGTGCCGCAGCCGCTGCGCGAGCCCGGCGCGCCAGTGCATTGCAGCGATCTGCTGGCCCTGCCGTGGCCCCTGCTGTTCGATGCGGGGCAGCGCCCACCGGCCGTGCCGCTGGACCTGCCCCTGTGGTCGGGCCTGCGCCTGCAGGGCCTGGCCCTGCGATCCCATCCGGCCCGCACGCCATCCCGCCTGGCGCACACCGTCCCGGCGGTGGCCGGCGCCAGCAGCCCGGCGCCGCTGCGCGCGGCCGAAGCCGCCCTCATCCGCCAGGCTGTGCAGGATGCGCGCGGCAACGTGGCCGAAGCCGCCCGCGCACTGGGCATCAGCCGCGCCACGGTGTACCGCAAGCTCGGGACAGTCAAAAGACAGGGTTCACGCGAATTTTGGTAAAAAGCGGCCATAGCGCTTGGACTTGAATCCGCCCATTCCTACAAAGCGTCAAAAGCTATATTTTCAATAGCGATCTTGTTGCTTTTCTTGTCTCTTGCGACTGTCCGCAAGGTTCTCGGCCTGCGCACGGCAGGCTGGGCTGCGGCGACAATCCTCAGGGCAAGCCGTGCACCACACCGAACAACCCATGCCCCACGAAAATCCATCAGGCTTCAACGCCCGCCTGTGGCGCCGTTTCGTGCAGATTGCACGGCCCTACTGGCAATCCGAGGAGCGCTGGCGCTCGCGCGGTCTGCTGGCGCTGCTGGTGTTGCTGCTGCTGGGGCAGACCGCCTTCAATGTGTGGTTCAACCACGAAACCGGCGAATTCACGTCCGCGCTGGCGGCGCACGATGCAGACCGCTTCTGGGCTTCCATCCGGCGCTACACCCTCATCCTGGTAGCGGCCGTGCCGATCTACGCGCTGTATTACTACGTGCGCGACACCCTGGGCCTGCGCTGGCGACGCTGGCTCACGCAGCATTTTCTGGCGCGCTATTTCGAGCAGCGGGCCTATTACCGGCTGAATGCCATCGTGGGCATCGACAACCCCGACCAGCGCATCGCGGAAGACATCAACGCGTTCACGCAGCAGTCGCTGTATTTTTCGATGATCGCGCTGGGCGCGGTGATCCAGCTGATTGCGTTTGCCAGTGTGCTGTGGGCCATCTCGCAGGGGCTGGTCTATTTTCTGATCGGCTACGCCATCTTCAGCACCGTGTTCACCGCCAAGGTCTTTGGCCAGCGCCTGATCGGGTTGAACTACCGCCAGCTGCAGCGCGAGGCCGATTTCCGCTTCAGCCTGGTGCGGGTGCGCGAGCATGCCGAGCCCATCGCCTTTCACAGTGGCGAGCAGCGTGAAATGTCCACCCTGCGACGCATTTTTGACGCCCTGTATGCCAACTACCAGCAGGTGCTGCGCTGGCAGTTCAAGCTCAACCTGTTCCAGTACACCCACAGCTTCCTGACCATCGTGCTGCCCAGCGTGATCATTGCCAACCAGGTGCTCTCGGGCGACCTGGAGGTCGGGCGGGCCATTCAGGCCGCAGGCGCCTTTGCGGCCATCCTGAGCGCGCTGACGGTGATCGTCGAGCATTTCGAAAGCCTGAGCCGCTTCTCGGCCGGCGTGGACCGGCTGCATGCGTTTGCCACCACCCTCGAAGGCCAGGCGCTGCCCCCCGTGCCCCCCGTGCCCCCCGCACCGCAGGGCACCAGCGAGCCCAGCCTCGAACCCGCGGTCCATATCCACACCGTGCCCGGCTTCGAACTGGGGGTCACGCAGCTGACGGTGCTCACCCCCAACCGCGAACACCTGCTGCTGCGCGACCTCACGCTCCGCGTGCACCCTGGCCGGGGCCTGCTGATCGTGGGGCCCAGCGGCGCGGGCAAAAGCTCGCTGCTGCGCGTGGTGGCCGGGCTGTGGGCCACCGGGTCTGGCGAAGTGGTGCGCCCCGCCGACCCCGACATGCTTTTTCTGCCCCAGAACCCCTACCTGCCCCTGGGCGACCTGCGCTGCCAGCTGCTCTACCCCCAGACGGAACGTGAAATTACGGACGCGGAGCTGCAGCAATGGCTGGAGCGGGTGAACCTGCCCACACTGGCCGAGCGCTTCGGCGGGCTGGGCGCCCACCTCGATTGGGCCAAGGTGCTGTCGGTCGGCGAGCAACAGCGCCTGGCCTTTGCCCGTGCGCTGCTGGCCAAGCCCCGCTACCTGCTGCTGGACGAAGCCACCAGTGCGCTCGATGCCGCCAACGAGGCGCTGCTGTACGGACAGCTGGCGGGCCTGTCGATCACGCCAGTGAGTGTGAGCCACCACCGGAGCGTGCTGGAATACCACCACCAGGTACTGGAACTGGCGGGCGACGGCCGCTGGGCGTTGCATGCCGCGGGCCACTACCACTGGACATGAATACCCGGCGGCGGGCCCGCACAACCGCCAGGCGACGGCATGGCCCTGCAGGGGGCCATTGAAAGCACCGGACTATCATCGCCCCATGCTGATCGAGACCCTGGACACCGCGCGCGACCTGGGGCGCCTGAAAGAGATTCTGGGCGTGATGGTGCGCCACGGATTTGGCGACACCGTGCGCCGCCTCGGCCTGGCCGACAAGCTGGAGCGCGCCGGCCAGGCACTCCACTGGAACCTGGCGGGCGACCTGGCCCGCGTCGAGCCGCCCGTGCAGGTACGGCTGGCACTGGAAGAGCTGGGCCCCACCTTCGTCAAGTTCGGGCAGCTTTTGGCGGGCCGGGCCGATCTGTTCGGCCCCGACTGGATTGCCGAGTTCGAGAAGCTCCACAGCCATGTCCCGGCCGTTCCCCTGGAGGCGCTGCGCCCCCAGTTGCGCCAGGACCTGGGGGATGAGCCCGAGGCAGTTTTTGCGCGCTTTGACACCGAGCCGCTGGCCGCGGCCTCGATCGCACAGGTGCACCGCGCACAGCTGCCCGACGGTAGCGAGGTGGTGGTCAAGATACGCCGGCCTGGCATCAGCGAGGTGATCGAGGCCGACCTGCGCCTGCTGGAGCGGCTGGCCGCGCTGGCCGAAGCCGAACTGGCCGCCCTCAAGCCCTACCGCCCGCAGCAGCTGGTGCGCGAGTTCGCACGCTCACTGCGGCGCGAACTCAACCTGGCGGGCGAATGCCGCAGCGCCGAGCGCATTGCCGGCAACCTCACCAGTCTGCCCCACATCGTGGTGCCGCGCGTTTACTGGGAGCACACCAGTGAGCGCATCAACGTGCAGGAATTCATCGAGGGCGTGTCCGGCGGGCAGCTGGATGTGCTGACACCCGAAGCCGGCTTTGACCGCGCCTTACTGGCCCGGCGCGGCGCCCAGGCCGTGCTGAAAATGATTGTGCAGGACGGCATCTTCCACGCCGATCCGCACCCCGGCAATGTGTTCTACCTGGAAGGCAACCGCATCGCTTTCATCGACTTCGGCATGGTGGGACGCCTGTCGCAGCGGCGACGCGACGAGCTGCTGCAGATGCTGCTGGGCCTGGTAGAGCGCCAGCCACAGGCGGTGGCCGAGGTGCTGCTGGACTGGGCGGGCGATGCCCACGGCGTGGACCTGGGGCAACTGGAGGTGGAGGTGGAGGCCTTTGTCGACCAGTACCACGGCGTGCCCCTGGCCCAACTGCAGCTGGGCCAGATGCTGGCCGATGTGACCTCCATCCTGCGCGAGCACCACCTGGGCCTGCCACCCGACCTGGCCCTGCTCATCAAGGCCTTCATTTCGCTGGAAGGCATGGGCCGCAACCTGGACCCGGACTTTCACATGGCGACCGAGGCCCTGCCGCTGCTGCACCAGGTGGTGCGCACACGGTATGAACCGCGCGCACTGGCCGGCCGTGCCTGGCAGGCCTTGCGCCGGGCGCTGGCCACCGCCGAGCAATTGCCCGACGACCTGGCGCGCCTGCTGCGCAACGCGCGCCGGGGCCGCCTGCAGGTGGGTATCGAGCTGGCCCATCTCAAGCGGGTGGGCGACCAGATCGACCGCTCTGCCAACCGGCTGTCGATGGCGCTCATCATCTCGGCCCTCATCATCGGCTCATCCATCGTGATGACCGTGCAGGGCGGGCCCACGCTGTTCGGGCTACCGGCCTTTGGCTTCCTGGGCTTCTTTGGTGCCGTGGTCTGCGGGCTGTGGCTGGTGCGCGCCATCTGGCGCAGCAGCCACCATAGAGACGAGGATTGAGGAGGATCTGCAAGATCACCCTTAAGGCAGCAGCCCCGCAAAGCGCTACGGCTGCTTACCCAAAACAAGGCCCCACCGCCACAAAGTCGGCATGGCCCATGCCAGTGCCACCGAGGAACCGGCTGCGCCGTGCCATTGGTGGCGTCCCCATAGGGGATGCCTCGACGCGGCCCAGGGGGTCACTTCGCTGCGTTCGGGAAGAACAACTGCTCACCACCGATCTTGTAGTTGGCGATCGCCGTCTGGCCCACGGGTGAAACCACCCAGTCCACGAATTTCTGCGCAGCCTGCACCTTCACATGCGGGTGCTTGGCGGGATTCACCACCATCACGCCGTACTGGTTGAACAGGCGCTGGTCACCCTCCACCAGCACGGCCAGGTCGGCGCGGTTCTTGAAGTTGAGCCAGGTGCCCCGGTCGGCCAGCACATAGGCGCCGCTGGAGGCGGCAATGTTGAGCGCCGGGCCCATGCCGCAGCCGCACTCCTTGTAGCCGCTGCCCTTGGCGGCATCGGCGCCCGCCAGCTTCCAGTAGCGCAGTTCGGCGGCGTGGGTGCCGCTCTTGTCGCCACGCGAGACAAATTCGCCATTGCCAGCGGCCAGCTTTTTCAGCGCTTCCACGATGTCCTTGCCCTTGATACCGGCGGGATCGTTCCTGGGGCCGACCAGGATGAAGTCGTTGTACATCACGGGGTAGCGCTTCACGCCCCAGCCATCGGCCACAAACTTTTCCTCGGCCACCTGGTCGTGCACGAACAGCACATCGGCGTCACCGCGGCGCGCCGTGTCCAGCGCCTGGCCCGTACCCAGGGCCACCACCTTCACGTCCAGGCCACTGGCCTTCTTGAACTCGGGCAGCAGATAACCGAAAAGGCCCGACTGCTCGGTGGAGGTGGTGGACGCCATGGTGATGGACTGCGCGCTGGCGACTCCACAAACGGCCAAAACAATGGCTGAAAGCGCTTTACAAGTCAGCGTCAGAAGCCCAAAAGACTGCATGTTCTTCATACCATTTCTCCTTTGACAAACAACCGGGCGGCGTCGGGCAGGGGGCCGTTGAAAAAGTCGTGCACGGGCAAATCGGCCAGCACAGCGCCGTGTTCGAGATAAATCACCCGGCTGGCCAGCCGCTTGACCTGGCCCAGGTTGTGGCTGCTGAAGACCATGGTCACGGGGTGGGCCGGGCCCGCCTGGCCGTGGCTGGCGGCCAGGTCGGCCATCAGCAGCTCGACCTCGCGCTTGGCGTGCGGGTCGAGGCTGGCGGTGGGCTCGTCGAGCAGCAGCACATCGGGTCGCAGCGCCCAGGCCCGCGCCAGCGCCACCCGCTGCTGCTGCCCGCCCGAGAGGGTGCGCGCGCCTTGCGCCGCAATGCCCTCCAGCCCCACGCGCTGCAATGCCAGCAACGCCTGCGCGCGCGCGTCACGCCAGCGCACACCCTGCAGCCACAGGCCCAGCGCCACGTTGTGCTGGGCGCTGGTGCGCAGCATGTGCGGGCGCTGGAACAGCATGGCCTGGCGGCGGCCATCGCTCCGCAGCAACTGGCCGCTGCTGGGTTTGGCCAGGCCGTGCAGCACGCGCAGCAGCGTGCTCTTGCCACAGCCATTGGCACCGATCAACGCCACGCGCTCGCCCGGGGCCACCGACAGATTCACACCCAGGAGCGCCTGCACGCGGCCATAGCGCACACCCACGCCGTGCAGGGAAAAAACAGGGGGATGATCGGGCGGACTCAACGACGCCCGCGCCACCTTCACACCATCGGGCCAGGACGCAGCCGCGCCCGCGGCGGGCACTGCGCTCATGCCAGCACCCCCGGCATGGTGCCCTGCGAGGTGCCGTCCACGCCTTCCCGCCAGCGCCGCAGCACGGCAATCAGCACATTGAGTGCCAGCACCACGGCCAGCAGCACCAGGCCCAGCGCCAGGGCCAGTGGCAGATCGCCCTTGCTGGTTTCCAGGGCGATGGCGGTGGTCATGACGCGCGTAAAACCGTCGATGTTGCCGCCCACGATCATCACGGCGCCCACCTCGGAAATGGCGCGCCCGAACGATGCGATCAGCACCGTCAGGAGGGCATAGCGCTCGTCCCAGGCCAGCAACAGGCTGCGCATCACGGGGCCCGCTCCCAGCGATTGCAACTGCTCGCCATGGCTGCGCTCGGCATCGGCCACCGACTGGCAGGTCAGGGCAGTGACGACCGGCAGCACCAGCAGGGTCTGGGCAATGACCATGGCCTTGAAGGTGAAGAGCCATCCCATGGCGCCCAACGGGCCGCTGCGCGACAGCAGCAGATAGACCACGAGTCCGACGACCACCGAAGGCACTGCCAGCAGGGTGTTGAGCCAGGCCAGCACGCCCCCCCGGCCCGCGAACCGCGCCACGCCCAGCCACGCGCCCAGCACCAGGCCACCGCCGCAGGCCAGCAGGCAGGCCGTGCCGCTGACAGCAAGGGAGCGACCCACGATGGTCCACAAAGCAGGGTCGGCCGAAACCGTGAGATGCAGCGCCGTGAGGACGCTTTCAGAGAGAGTGGACATGGATTCGACTATCGTATGCACCGAATCAATCTCCAGCGATATGAACACCTGTGCATAGGGTCCAACTCCACTACACGCTCAGCCGCGATGCCGGCGACGCCCTGATCCGCAACCCCTTGCCCGAGATGCTGCAGGCCGTGGCGCAGCAAGGCTCCATTTCGGCCGCTGCGCGCTCTCTGGGGCTGTCCTATCGCCATGTGTGGGGTGCCCTCAAGCGCTGGGAAGACCAGCTCGGCGGGGAACTCGTCACCTGGGGCAAGGGCCAGTCGGCCCAGTTGAGCGAATTCGGCACCAAGCTGCTGTGGGCCGAGCGCCAGGCCCAGGCGCGCCTGGCGCCGCAGATCGCCGCCCTGCATGCCGACCTGGAGCGCGCCTTTGCCGTGGCCTTTGACGCCGATGCCCATGTGCTCACCCTGTACGCCAGCCACGACGATGCCCTGGTGGCGCTGCGTGCCCATGCGGCCACGCAGGCCGATGCCGGAGCGCTGCACCTCGATATCCGCTTCACCGGCAGTGTGGATGCAATCCGCGCACTCAACGAGGGGCGCTGCACGCTGGCCGGCTTTCACACGGTGGATCAGCCCGCCGCCGACTCTGTGGCAGCGCGCTCCTACAAGCCCCTGCTGCAGCCCGGGCTGCACAAGATCATCGGCTTTGCCCAGCGCACGCAAGGCCTCATCGTGGCCCCGGGCAATCCGCTCGGCCTCCACAGCCTGGCGGACGTGGTGCGCACCGGCGCCCGCTTCATCAACCGGCCACTCGGCAGCGGCACGCGCGTGCTGCTCGATGACCTGCTGGCCCAGGCGGGTGTGGACGCCCAGGCCATCCCGGGCTACATGCGCAACGAACCGTCGCACACCGCCATTGCCCAGGCGGTGGCGGCCGGTGCGGCCGATGTGGGCATGGGCATCGAGGTGGCTGCGCGCACCCGGGGGCTGGATTTCGTGCCGCTGGTGCAGGAGCGCTACCACCTGGCCTGCCTGAAGGCCAGCCTGGACCAACCCGCCACGCAGGCCTTGCGCCGCTTGCTGCAAACACCCGAGTGGCAGGCACACATGAAGGCACTGCCGGGCTACACCCCTCTGCACTGTGGCGAAGTGCTGGCCATGAGCACGGTGCTTCCATGGTGGCAATTTGCAAGCAAGAAACGCGCTCCGCTGCCCCGGAAGCAGCCCTGATTGCTATATATATAAGAGCACAAAAGCCAAGTCGGTGCAAAGGGATTACACCGTCACACTCCCGTCAGGCTCCCACTATAGTGCTACGTAAAATCGCGCCTTTGTAAAAATGTGTCCCGCCATCCCGCCTACCCGCGGGGCGGAAGGGATGTCGCACGCACAGCCTTTCCATTGGAGACACCATGCAGGCTCTTCTCAAATTTTCACGCGCCATCGACGGGCTCAATGCCTTTGTCGGCAAGTACGTCATCTGGCTGATCTTTGCCGCCACCGCTGTCAGCGCCGTCAACGCGCTGGTGCGCAAGATTTTCGGGGTCAGCTCCAATGCGTTCCTGGAAGCACAGTGGTACCTGTTTGCCTGGTCTTTCCTGGTGGCTGCCGGGTTCACGCTGCTGCACCGCGAGCATGTGCGCATCGACGTGGTCAACAGCCGCCTGCCCAAGCGCGTGCAGGTGTGGATCGACATCGTGGGCTTTGCACTCTTTCTCACCCCTTTGTGCATCGTGGTGCTGTACCTGAGCTGGCCCCTGGTCGTGCAGATGTACCAGACCGGCGAAATGTCGGGCAACCCCGGTGGCCTGATCCGCTGGCCCGTGTGGATGGCCCTGCCCGTCGGCTTCGCGCTGCTGATGCTGCAGGGCTGGTCTGAACTCATCAAGCGCATCGCCTTCCTGCGCGGCCAGGGCCCCGACCCCATGGGTCGCCTCGTCGACAAGTCCTCCGAGGAAGAACTGGTCGAAATCCTGCGGCAGCAGCAAGACGCCGCGGCTGCAGCCAGTGCCGCGGGCACCACCCCACCTGCCACGCCCGCACGCTGAGCCCACGGAGCATCTTCATCATGGAATTCTTCGCTGCCAATTTCGCCCCCTTCATGTTTGCGGGGCTGATCATGTTCCTGCTGCTGGGTTTCCCCGTGGCCTTCAGCCTCGGCGCCTGCGGCCTGTTCTTCGGCTTTGTGGGTATCGAGATGGGCATTTTCCCCAGCTCGGTGCTGGCCTGGCTCCCCCAGCGCCTGATTGGCATCATGGCCAACGACACCTTGCTGGCGGTCCCCTTCTTCACGCTCATGGGTTTGATTCTTGAGCGCAGCGGCATGGCGGAGGACCTGCTCGATACCGTGGGCCAGGTGTTTGGCCCCATGCGCGGTGGTCTGGCCCTGGCTGTGATTTTTGTCGGCGCCCTGCTGGCTGCAACGACAGGGGTGGTTGCCGCGTCGGTGATCTCGATGGGCCTGATCTCGCTGCCCATCATGCTGCGCTACGGCTACGACCGCCGGCTGACCAGCGGTGTGATTGCAGCGTCCGGCACGCTGGCACAGATCATTCCGCCATCGCTGGTGCTGATCCTGATGGCCGACCAGCTGGGCAGGAGCGTGGGCGACATGTACAAGGGTGCCTTCCTCCCCGGTTTCCTTCTCATGGGCATGTACGTGGCCTACGTGATGTTTCTGGCGATTTTCAAGCCCCACCAGGTGCCGGCCCTGCCCCCGGAAGCCCGCACCTACCGCGAACCCAATGGCAGTGGCGGCTACACCTCGCTGACCGTTCTGGCCGCGCTGTCGGCCACCGTGTCGGTCTTCCTGGCACGCCACATGGCCGAGGTGCACAGCTGGTGGCAAGGCAAGCTGGTCACCTCCGTGGCCACCGACGAAAAAATCGTGGTGGCCATGTGCGGTGGCACGGCGGTGGCACTGGTCATTGCGCTGATCAACAAGGGCTTCAAGCTGGGCCTGCTCTCGCGCCTGGCGGAACGTGTGACCTTTGTGCTGATTCCGCCGCTGCTGCTGATCTTCCTGGTGCTGGGCACCATCTTCCTGGGCATCGCCACCCCCACCGAAGGGGGCGCCATGGGAGCCATGGGCGCGTTGATCATGGGCTGGAGCCGCAAGCGCCTGGACATGAAGCTGCTCAAGCAGGCCCTCGCCTCCACCACCAAGCTGTCGAGCTTCGTGATGTTCATCCTGATTGGCGCCACCACGTTCAGCCTGGTGTTCCAGGCCGCCGACGGCCCGGTCTGGGTGGAGCATCTGCTCACCAACCTGCCCGGCGGCCAGGTCGGCTTCCTGATCGCCGTGAACATCATGGTGTTCTTCCTGGCGTTCTTCCTCGATTACTTCGAGCTGTCGTTCATCGTGGTGCCCCTGCTGGCGCCCGTGGCCGACAAGCTGGGCATCGACCTGATCTGGTTCGGCGTGTTGCTGGCCGTGAACATGCAGACCTCGTTCATGCACCCGCCGTTCGGCTTTGCGCTGTTCTTCCTGCGTTCGGTGGCACCCGACAAGCCCTACGTCGACCGCGTGACGCGCAAGACCATGGAACCCGTCACGACGATGCAGATTTACCGTGGCGCCATTCCGTTCCTGCTGATCCAGCTGACCATGGTGGGCGTGCTGATTGCCTTCCCGCAAATTGTCACCGGCGCGCTGGATGCCAAGGTCGAATACAACATGGAGAGCATTGGCGACCAGATGCGCGGCACCCTGGGTGGACCCGCCGGAAGCGAAACCTATGGCGAAGAACCATTTGGCGGCAGCGAGGAGCCCACCGCACCCCCGGCCCCGGACGCAACCCCCGATGCACAAACCCCGGCCCCCGCACCTGCACAAGAAGCCCCTGCCGACGACCCGATGAAGGCGATGCAGGATGCGCTGAAGAAACCGGCGAACTGACGCGCGGCAACGGGTCCGCGCGGATCCGGTGCACATCGCCCCCGATGCGCCACGCCAACCTCCTCAAAGGCCCTTCGGGGCCTTTTTCTTGTGCGCCGGCACCTCCTCCTGGTTTTTTGCAAACCACCAGCACAGGAACAACCAGCCAGGGACGAGTGGTGCAGCCCACGCCGCCCCTGCAAATCCTGGCACCCAGATGCATCTGCCAGGCGCCCGTGGAACACCAACAAAAAAGCCGCGACATGCGCGGCTTGAATACATGTGGGGGCCCTTGCGGGCCACCCGCAGCAACGGCTCTCAGATCTTGACGCCGTTCATGTACTGGTTGTACGGATACTCGGAGAAGCGGTTCCACAGGATCTGGTCACGCTGGAAGGCACGCATGTCTTCATAGATCTTCTTGAACTCGGGCGACTTGGCGTTGTGCTCTTCATACACTTCCATGCAGGCCTTGAAACCGGCATCGATCACTGCCTTGGGGAAAGCGGTGAGCTTGGTCTTTTCTGCCACGAGCTTCTTCAGTGCAATCGGGTTGTAGGCATCGTACTTGGCCGTCATGTCGGTGGCTGCCACGGCCATGGCAGCGTTCAGGATGGCCTTGTTTTCGTCCGACAGGGCGGCGAACTTCTTGTTGTTGACGAAGAATTCCAGGTCCGCGCCACCTTCCCACCAGCCGGGGTAATAGTAGAAAGGCGCCACCTTGTTGAAGCCCAGCTTGGCATCGTCATAGGGGCCCACGAACTCGGCGGCATCCAGCGTGCCTTTTTCGAGCGCCTGGTACACGTCGCCGGCGGGCATGTTCTGCGCCACCACGCCCAGCTTGGCCATGGCCTCACCGAAAACGCCGCCGCCCATGCGCATCTTCAGACCCTTGAGATCCGCAACGGTCTTGATTTCCTTGCGGTACCAGCCGCCCATCTGGGTGCCGGTATTGCCCGCGCTGGCGGTGCGGAAGTTGTATTTCTCGAAAAAGGCATCCAGCAGCTTGCCACCGTTGCCGTACTTCTTCCAGGAGGTGTTCTGGCGCGCGGTCAGGCCGAACGGCACGGCGCAACTGAAAGCAAAGGCAGGGTCCTTGCCGGTGAAGTAATAAGCCGCCGACTGGGCCATTTCGATGGTGTCGGATTGCAGCGCATCGACCACGCCGAAAGCGGGCATCAGTTCGCCCGCAGGGTGCACGGAGATTTCAAACTTGCCACCCGACATGGCCTTGACCGTCCTGGACAGCGTTTCAGCGCTGCCGAAGATGGTGTCCAGGGACTTGGGGAAGCTCGAAGCGAGACGCCAGCGGACCGCGGCCTGCGCGTGTACCGCAGGTGCGGCACCTGCCGCCAGAACGCCAGCTATGCCGGCGTGCTTGATGATGGAACGACGATCCATGAGGGTTATCTCCGAAAATTGATTGCAAGACTCAGTTGCGCCCGTTGTGCGGACGTGCTCCAGGGGCTCTTTCAGCCATCGATCATTGTAGAAATACCCCTCCCGCTATTCTTGCGGGTTTTCCCGCGCAAGACCGATATTGGGCCGTGTATTCAGGCTTTTGCAAGCATTAGCGGCGCGGCGGCCAGCAACGGACGGGCTTCAGATTTTCTGGGCCGACATGAAGCTGTCGTACCGCGCCTCCGCAAAGCGGAACCAGAGGATCTGGTCGCGCTGGAAATTGCGCATGTCTCCATAGATCTTCTTCCACTCGGGGCTTCTGGCATCGTTGCCGGCAAACACCTCCATCGAAGCCTTGAATGCGGCATCCATGATGCCTTGGGAGAATGGCGACACCTTGGTCTTGGCCACCACCAGCTGCTTGAGTGCCGCGGGGTTCAGTGCGTCGTACTTCGCCAGCATGTCGGTGTGCGCCAGAGCTGCCGCGGCCTCTACGATGCCCCGGTAATCGGCCGATAGTGCATTGAAGGCTTTGAGGTTGATGTAGAAGTCCATTTCCGGGCCGCCCTCCCACCAACCAGGATAGTAGTAGTACGGTGCCACCTTGTGGAGCCCCAGCTTCTGGTCGTCGTAGGGACCGACCCATTCCGCGGCATCGAGCTCCCTTTTCTGCAATGCCTGGTAAATATCGCCCCCCGGCAGATTGGAGGGAATCACCCCCAGCCTGGCCAGGACATCGCCCACCAGCCCACCGCCCAGGCGCATCTTCAGGCCCTTGAAATCCGACGGGCTGCGGACCTCCTGAAGGAACCACCCACCCATCTGCGTGCCGGTGTTGCCCCCCGCAAAGCTGCGCATGTTGTAGCCCGCATAGAACGCATCCATGAGCTTGCGGCCATTGCCATGCAGCATCCAGGCATTCATTTGCCGGGCATTGAAGCCAAACGGTATGGCGGAGCCCAGCGCGAAGGCGGGGCTCTTGCCATAGAAGTAATACGGTGCCGTGTGCGCAGCCTCGACCGCGGCGGACTGCACCGCATCCACCACACCGAATGCCGGCACGAGTTCGCCGTCAGCGTGCACGGAGATCTGGAACCTCCCGTTGGACATCACCCGCACCGCTTGTGCAAAGACCTCCGCCACACCATAGATGGTGTCGAGCGATCGCGGAAAGCTCGACACCAGCCTCCAGCGCAGGACCGGCTGTGCGTGAATCGCAGGCGCGGCACCTGCAGCCAGCACGCCAGCCATGCCCGCATGCTGGATGAGTTTGCGGCGATCCATGGAATCCATGAAGTTGTCTCCGGAGGAAAGGAACAAGACGCCTCAAGCGGCCACGTACCAGGGGCCCAACGCAGGCCCATGGTCTTGCCATCGCCAGCATTGTAGGAATGGCGGCGCCCCCGCCGCGGGATCCACCCCGCGAGCACCACCGCACGGGTCTTATCCAGGCGCTCCGTTCAAGCGGGAAACCGCCGTGCAATCGACGCCTGGATACCGGCCGCATCCAGCCCCTGCAGCGACAGCAGCTTGCCCGGATCACCATGCTCGATGAAGGCATCGGGCAGCCCCAGCTGCAACACGGGCAGCACCACCTTGGCGGCGGCCAGCGCCTCCAGCACGGCACTGCCCGCGCCGCCCATGATGGCGCCCTCTTCCAGCGTCACGAGGGCATCGTGGCGTGCCGCCACCTCCAGCAGCAGCTCGGTATCGAGCGGCTTGGCCCAGCGCATGTTGACCACGGTGACATCCAGTGCCTCGGCGGCCTGCAGCGCGGGGTACAGCAAGGTGCCAAAGGCCAGAATGGCAATGCGCGGCGTGCCCGCAGCGGCCTCGCCGGCCTGGCGTTCGCGGCGGATCTCGCCCTTGCCGAACGGCAGACCTTCCAGCCCGCGCAGGGTGGGCACGCCCGCTCCGCTGCCACGCGGGTAGCGCACGGCCACAGGGTGGTCCTGCTCGAACGCAGTGCTCAGCAGCTGGCGGCATTCACGCTCGTCGGCCGGGCAGGCCATGCTCATGTGGGGAATGCAGCGCACAAAGGGGATGTCGTAGGCGCCCGCATGGGTGGCGCCGTCGGCCCCCACCAGGCCGGCGCGGTCCAGCGCAAACACCACCGGCAGGTTCTGCAGCGCCACGTCGTGGATCATCTGGTCATAGCCGCGCTGCAGGAAGGTGGAGTAGATCGCCACCACCGGCTTGACCCCCTCGCAGGCCATGCCGGCAGCGAAGGTGATGGCATGCTGCTCGGCAATGCCCACGTCGTAGTAGCGGCCGGGAAAGCGCTTTTCAAACTCGACCATGCCCGAACCCTCGCGCATGGCGGGGGTGATACCCACCAGCCGGTCGTCCTGCGCGGCCATGTCGCACAGCCACTCGCCAAACACCTGCGTGAAGGTCTGTTTCGGCACCGCCGCGCTTTTGACCAGGCCCACGGCCGGGTCGAACTTGCCGGGGCCGTGGTAGGCCACGGGATCGGCCTCGGCCAGCTTGTAGCCCTGGCCTTTCTTGGTGACCACATGGAGGAACTGCGGGCCCTTGAGGCCCTTGATGTTTTCCAGCGTGGGGATGAGCGAATCGAGGTCGTGTCCGTCGATGGGCCCGATATAGTTGAAGCCGAATTTCTCGAACAGGGTGGCCGGCACCACCATGCCCTTGGCCTGCTGCTCCAGGCGCTTGGCCAGTTCCAGCAGCGGTGGCGCGTTCTTGAGCACGCTCTTGCCCACGTTCTTGGCGGCCGCATAGAACTGGCCGCTCATGAGCTGGGCCAGATAACGGTTGAGCGCGCCCACGGGCGGGCTGATGCTCATGTCGTTGTCGTTCAGGATGACGAGCAGGTTGGCATCGGCCACGCCGGCGTTGTTCAAGGCCTCGAAGGCCATGCCGGCCGTCATGGCGCCGTCGCCGATGATGGCCACGGCATGCCGCTCTTCGCCCTTGCGCTGCGCAGCCAGCGCCATGCCCAGGGCTGCCGAGATGCTGGTGCTCGAATGCGCCGTGCCAAAGGTGTCATAGACGCTTTCAGCACGCTGCGGAAAGCCAGAGATACCACCCAGCTGGCGCAGCGTGTGCATGCGGTCGCGCCGCCCGGTCAGGATCTTGTGCGGATAGGTCTGGTGGCCCACATCCCACACCAGCCGGTCTTCAGGCGTGTGAAACACATGGTGCAGCGCCACGGTGAGCTCGACGGTGCCCAGGTTGGAGCTGAGGTGCCCCCCGGTCTGGGACACGCTTTCGATCACGAACGCGCGCAGCTCGGTGGCCAGCTGCTTGAGGTCGGCGCGGGACAGCTTGCGCAGGTCGGCGGGGTCGTTGATGGTCTGCAGCAGGGGAAAGGATGTCATGGACATTTACTATTTATGGAATAGCTGCTGACGCTTCATACAAAAGCACCAGAGGCCAATTTGACATTCAAAGCATGGGGTTCGGACAAGCACCGGGCGTCAATACGATCGGTTCACCACCATGTCGGCCAGCGCCGCCAGCGCACGCGTATCGGCCAGGCCCGAGGCGGCCAGCGCGGCTTGCGCCTGCGCCAGCAGCTCTTGCGCATGGGCCTGCGCAGGGGCAAGCCCCAGCAGGGAGACATAGGTGGGCTTGTCGCTGGCGGCATCCTTGCCGGCGGTCTTGCCCAATGTGGCCGAGTCGGCAACCACATCCAGGATATCGTCCACCACCTGAAATGCCAGGCCGAGCGCCGCGCCGTAATCCGCCAGCGCCTTGTGCGCTGCGGCACCTGACGCGCCACAGGCCGCGCCCATCATCACGCTGGCCTGGAGCAGCGCACCGGTCTTGAGGCGGTGCATCTGGCGCAACTGGTCCTGCGTCAGGGCCAGCCCCACGCTGGCCAGATCGATCGCCTGCCCGCCCGCCATGCCCGCCGATCCGGCAGCCCGCGCCAGCTGGCGGCACAGCGCGGCCTGCACGGCCGGAGCAACGCGTTCGTCATCGGGTGTCAGCAATTCAAAGGCAAACGCCTGCAGCGCGTCGCCCGCCAGCAAGGCCTGCGCCTCGCCAAACTGCACATGCACCGTGGGCTTGCCACGGCGCAGCACATCGTTGTCCATGCAGGGCATGTCGTCATGCACCAGCGAATAGGCATGGATCAGCTCGACGGCGCACGCGGCACGCAGGGCCGCTTGGTCCATGCCGGCACGCAGGGCCGCTTGATCCATGCCGGCACGCAGAGCGGCCTGGTCCATGCCGGCGCATGGGGCGGCTTCGCGCGCTGCGCCGCCCGCCCCGCTTTGCACGGCCTCATAGGCCGCCAGCACCAGCAGCGGCCGCAAGCGCTTGCCACCATCGAGCACCGCGTAGCGCATGGCCTCGCCCAGGCCGGCGGGCGCATCACGGCCCACCCACTGCCCCAGGGCCTGCTCGACCAGATCGAGGTGCTGACCGCTCCAGCCGGCCAGATCAAAAGCCGTGGAGATGCCGTGCGCCGCCATCATTCCTGCGCCCATGGCTGCAGCATGCCTTCATCGAGCACCTTGATCTGGTCCTGCACCGCTTCGAGCCGCTGGCGGCAAAACGCCAGCAATACCGCACCGCGCTGGTAGCCGGCCAGCATCTGATCGAGCGGCAGCTGGCCCGACTCGATGCGGCCCACGAGCTGCTCCAGCTCTTCCAGCGCCGCTTCATAGCTGGCAGGTTCGGCGGGTGGGGCGGTGGAGGCAGAGGCCTTGGGCATGGGCAGGACGGCAGAAGTTGCGCAGATAAAACAAACGATTTTAGGCCTACCCATGAGACGGCGCTGCCGCACGCCCGCGACAGGCCCCGGCACCCCGCCGGAGACCAGGCTGCCGCACGGCCCGATACCCCCGAGCCATGCAGCCGCCACATGCCCTAACGCGATTGGCAATACACGTAAGGGGGGTGCGGGAATAACCCCACCGCCTATAATCCCATTCCTTTCGAGCCGGCTAGTCACCTAGCCGGTTTTCTTTTTCCAGATGCGCCCCGGCGCACCTCCCACAACCTCCCTGTGGGGAGTCTTTAGGTCAGGTCCCCCATGTCTGATTTAAGTCTTCGACTGCAGCAGGCCGCAAGCCAACTACCAGTTTCAAGCTACTTTGACGAGGCGCTGTTCCAGCGCGAATTGGAAACCATCTTCCAGCGCGGGCCCCGCTATGTGGGGCACCAGCTTTCCGTGCCCCATCCGGGCGACTACCACGCCCTGCCCCAGGAGGGCGAAGGGCGCGCGCTGGTGCGCAACGCCCAGGGCGGCGTGGAGCTGATCTCCAACGTCTGCCGCCACCGCCAGGCGGTCATGCTCAAGGGCCGCGGTTCGCTGAACACCCAGCAAAAAGGCAGCGCGGGCGGCAACATCGTGTGCCCCCTGCACCGCTGGACCTACAAGGCCAGCGGCGAATTGCTGGGCGCGCCACATTTCGCGCACGACCCCTGCCTGAACCTCAACAACTACCAGCTGCGCGAGTGGAACGGCCTGCTCTTCGAGGACAACGGCCGCGACATCGGGGCCGACCTCGCAGGCATGGGCCCGCGTGCCGAGCTCTCGTTCGAGGGCTACGCGCTCGACCGCATCGAGCTGCACGAGTGCAATTACAACTGGAAGACCTTCATCGAGGTCTATCTGGAGGACTACCACGTCGGCCCCTTCCACCCGGGCCTGGGCCATTTCGTCACCTGCGACGACCTGAGCTGGGAATTCCAGAAGCAATACTCGGTGCAGACCGTGGGGGTGTCTTCGGCCTTCGGCCAGCCCGGCTCCGACGTGTACAAGAAATGGCATGAGGTGCTGCTGAACTACCGCGGCGGCAAGATGCCCGAGCGCGGAGCCATCTGGCTCACCTACTACCCGCACATCATGGTCGAGTGGTATCCGCATGTGCTCACCGTCTCGACGCTGCACCCCGTCAGCCCGACCAAGACACTGAACATGGTGGAGTTCTACTACCCCGAGGAAATCGCGGCCTTCGAGCGCGAGTTTGTCGAGGCCCAGCAGGCCGCCTACATGGAGACCTGCATCGAGGACGACGAGATTGGCGAGCGCATGGACGCCGGCCGCAAGGCCCTGCTGGCGCGCGGAGACAATGAGGTGGGCCCTTACCAGAGCCCGATGGAAGACGGCATGCAGCACTTTCATGAGTGGTACCGCGAGGCCATGGGCCAGACGACGCCAAAGGCCTGAATACGGCGAGCCAACCCACCCAATAAGCCCGACAGCGCACAGGCGCTCTCATTACAATAGCTGCCAGTGCTTGCTTTTCAAGCACTGGCAGCTATTTTTGTTGCTCAACCCACTTTTTACCGATTGCTCCCATGCAAGCCCTCTGGATGGTCCTGGCCGCGTTCCTGTTTGCGAGCATGGGCGTGTGCGTCAAGATCGCCTCGGCCCATTTCAACGCCGCCGAGCTGGTCTGCTATCGCGGCCTGATCGGCATCGTGATCCTGTGGCTGCTGGCGCGCTCACAGCGCGTGGCACTGGCCACGCGCTACCCCGGCATGCACGCCTGGCGCAGCCTGGTCGGCGTGGCATCGCTGGGCGCCTGGTTCTATGCCATTGCCCACCTGCCCCTGGCCACGGCCATGACGCTCAACTACATGAGCAGCGTGTGGATTGCCGCCTTTCTGGTGGGCGGCGCGCTGCTGGCCTGGCGCCCCTCGGCCGCGTCGCCACGTCCGGCGTTCCAGGGCCCGCTGGTGCTGACGGTGCTGACCGGCTTTGTCGGGGTGGTGATGATGCTGCGCCCCAGCCTCGACCAGAACCAGGCATTTGCCGGCCTGATCGGCCTCATGTCGGGCATGACAGCCGCCTTTGCCTACATGCAGGTGGTCGCGCTGTCGCGGCTGGGCGAGCCCGAGTCACGCACCGTCTTCTACTTCGCGGTGGGCTCGGCCGTGGCCGGCGGCACCGCCCTGCTGGTCACCGGCACCTCGCCCTGGCCGGGCTGGACCGCGCTGTGGCTGCTGCCCATCGGCGTGCTGGCGGCGGGCGGGCAGCTGTGCATGACCCGCGCCTACGCCAGCGCCAAGACCCAGCGCGGCACCCTGGTGGTGGCCAACCTGCAGTATTCGGGCATCGTGTTTGCGGCCATCTACAGCGTGGCGCTGTTTGGCGACCAGATTCCGCCCATGGGCTGGATCGGCATGGTGCTGATCGTGGGCAGCGGCATCGTGGCCACCGTGCTGCGCACCCGCGCCGCGCCCGGAGCACCGGCCGAGGAACATTGACACAATGGAGGCACTCCATTGCCCTCCACCTTCGCCCTGGTGCCTGCGCGTACCCGACAGCCCATGACCTACACCACCCTGGTATCCGCCCCCGACCTGCAATCCCTGATCGCCAGCGGCGCGCCGCTGATGGTGTTTGACTGCAGCTTTGACCTGACGCAACCAGCGGCCGGTGCACAGCAGTACGCACAGGCCCACATCCCCGGCGCGGTGTATGCCCACCTCGACAACGACCTGAGCGCCAAACACGGCACACCCGGCCCGCACGGCACCGTCACCGCGCAGGAGGCCGACCAGCCCGCATCAGGCGGCCGCCACCCACTGCCCAGCCGCGAGCGCTTTGCCATCTGGCTCTCCAGCGTGGGCTTTGCCAACGGCATGCAGGCCGTGGTGTACGACCGCAACGGCGCCAACTACTGCGGGCGCCTGTGGTGGATGCTCAAGTGGGCAGGGCACGATGCCGTGGCGGTGCTCGATGGCGGCCTGCAGGCCTGGCAGGCAGCGGGCGGCGCGGTCGCCAGCGGTGCAGAGCCCGCGCACTTCCAGTCGAACTTTCAGCTGGGCGCGCCCCTGCGCCAGCTGGCCACGGCATGCGAGGTGCTGGCACGGCTGCAACCGCCCGGCCAGACCGTGATCGACGCCCGCGCAGGCGCCCGCTACCGCGGAGAGGTGGAACCGCTGGATCCCGTGGCAGGCCACATTCCGGGCGCCCTTAACCGCCCGTTCGCCGACAACATCGGCACCGATGGCCGCTTCAAGCCTGCGGCCGTGCTGCGTGCAGAGTTTGACGCACTGCTCGCCGGCCGCAACCCGGCCACCGTGGTGCACCAGTGCGGCAGTGGCGTGAGTGCAGTGCCCAACCTGCTGGCCATGGAAGTGGCGGGCCTGGGCTCCACCGCACTGTTTGCCGGCAGCTGGAGCGAATGGTGCTCCGACCCCGGCCGCCCCGTCGAAAAAGGCTGAAAGGGCCAGATCCGGCAACCTGGGTTGCCAAAGCGCAAAAAAAGAGGGTTTGCAGCCGCTGTCAACACCCTGCGCAGAATTCAGGGGGGGCAACGCCTGGGAGCCTGCTGATCCAGCACTCGGCCAGGAAGGTCGGCAACGAGGGTTTTGGCGTGCACTTTGCCCCCACAGACAAGCGATGGCCGCCTACAGGGCAGGGGTTGCGGCTGCCGCACAATCCGCGCATGACCGAGCCCACAGAGCCCATCCCGCCCCCACCGCAGGCTTCGCCGGTGCCGCCTGCCTCGCCGCCCCATCCCGCCGATGCACGGCCCACCGCCGCCAGCGAGCCCGCCCCCACACTGGCTGCACCCGCGCAGCCCGCCTCCGCCGCACCCCGCCAGCGGGCGCCGGTGATGCTGCAGATGCCGGTGGATGTGCGCAACCTGTCGCTGGCGCTGCTGGCACTGTTTGCCAGCGTGGCACTGCTGCACTGGGCCAGCGCGGTGTTCATTCCCATCATGCTCAGCCTGCTGCTGACCACGGCCCTCAGGCCCATGGTGGAAGCCCTGTGGCGCTGGCATGTGCCGCGCTGGCTGGGGGCGGGCGTGCTGCTGATTGCCATTGTCTCGGGCCTGGCAGCCACGGCCTGGTCGCTCAGCGACGGTGCAGCGCAGCTGGTGGACTCGCTGCCCGTGGCGGCCAAGAAAGTGCGCGACAGCCTCAAGAACCGCACGGGCGCCAGCAGCCCCCTGGACACCGTGCAAAAGGCCGCGACGCAGATCGAGCAGGCCACCACTGACACGGGCGCCAGCACCCCGGCACGCCGCGGCGTGCAGCGGGTCATCATCGAACGCCCGCCCTTCAATATCCGCGACTACCTCTGGAGCGGAACCAAGGGGCTCATGTCGGCGCTGGGGCAGCTCATGGTGGTGATTTTTCTCACCTACTTTGCGCTGGCCTCGGGCAACCTGTTGCGCGACAAGCTGGTGCGCATCGCGGGCACCAGCCTGGAGCGGCGCAAGATCACCATCCATGTGCTCGCAGACATCACCAGCCAGATCCAGCGCTACCTGCTGGTCCAGGTCTTCACGAGTGTGCTGGTGGGGCTGGCAACCGGTGCGGCCTACTGGGCGCTGGGCCTGGAGAATGCAGCGGTGTGGGGCGTGGTGGCCGCGGTGCTCAACCTGGCGCCCTACATCGGCTCGGCGCTGGTGACGGGGGCGTCGGGGCTGGTGGCCTTTTTGCAGTTCGGCACGCTGGACATGGCCCTGGCGATCGGCGGCGCCTCGCTGGTCATCCACACCATCGTCGGCAACCTGCTCACCCCCTGGCTCACCAGCCGCGCCAGCAGCATGAGCCCCGTGGCGGTGTTCGTGAGCGTGCTCGCCTGGGGCTGGCTGTGGGGCCTGTGGGGGCTGCTGCTGGGCATCCCGGTGATGATGGCCGTGAAGGCCGTCTGCGACCGGGTGGAGGACCTGAAGCCGGTGGGCGAGCTGCTGGGGGACTGATCGCGCGCCCAGCACCTCCACAAATCAACCCGTGTTGCGCAACCCGGCCGCAATCCCGTTGATCGAGATGTGGATACCCGTCTGCACCCGCTCGTCGCCCTGGCCTGCGCGCCAGCGGCGCACCAGTTCCACCTGCAGGTGGTGCAGCGGATCGATGTAGGGAAAACGGTGCTTGATGGAGCGCGCCAGCGCCGTGTTGTGCGTGAGGCGCTGCTTGTCGCCGGTAATGCGGGTCAGCGCATCGGCCGTGCGGTGCCACTCGGCCTCGATGGCGCTGAACACCCTCTTGCGCAGGCGGGCGTCGGTGACGAGTTCGCTGTAGCGCGAGGCCAGCGCCAGGTCGCTCTTGGCCAGCACCATGTCCATGTTGGACAGCAGCGTGCGAAAGAACGGCCACTGGCGGTACATCCGCTGCAGCAAAGCCATCTGGGTCTTGGGGTCCTTGCCCTCCAGGTTGACGAAGGCTTCCACCGCAGCGCCAAAGCCGTACCAGCCGGGCAGCGTGAGGCGGCACTGGCCCCAGCTGAAGCCCCAGGGAATCGCGCGCAGGTCTTCGATCTTCTGGCTGGCCTTGCGCGATGCCGGGCGCGAGCCGATGTTGAGCTCGGCAATCTCGCGGATGGGCGTGGAATTGAAGAAATAGTCGGTGAAGCCCGGTGTTTCGTACACCAGCGCGCGGTAGGCGTCCATGCTGGCCTTTGACAGCTGCGCGGCGGCGTCCAGAAACGCCTTGGTGGCCGATTTGGTGGGCTGCAGCAGCGTGGCTTCGAGCGTGGCGGCGACCAGGGTTTCGAGGTTGCGCCGGCCAATCTCGGGGTTGGCGTACTTCGAGGCAATCACCTCGCCCTGCTCGGTCAGGCGGATCTGCCCCCGCACGGTGCCCGGGGGTTGCGCCAGGATGGCCTGGTAGCTCGGGCCGCCGCCCCGGCCCACGGTGCCGCCGCGGCCGTGGAACATGCGCAGCTGGATGCCGTGGCTGGTGGCCAGTTCGTCGAACAGTTCCACCAGCGCGATCTCGGCGCGGTACAGCTCCCAGTTGCTGGTGAAGATGCCGCCATCCTTGTTGCTGTCGCTGTAGCCCAGCATGATGTCCTGCTCGCCACCACTGCGCTGCACCAGCGCAGCCACGCCGGGCAAGGCATAGAACTCGCGCATGATGGGCGCGGAATGCGCCAGGTCTTCGATGGTCTCGAACAGGGGCACCACGATGAGGTGGTTTTTCGACTCGGCATCGAGCGTGCCGTCCATCAGGCCCACTTCTTTTTGCAGCAGCAGCACTTCCAGCAGATCGCTCACCGTTTCGGTGTGGCTGATGATGTAGTGGCGAATCGCCTCGTGGCCAAAGCGCTGGCGCAGCGTACGGGCCGTTTCAAAGATGGCCAGCTCGCCTTGCGTGTGGGCTGAATACGGGGCGCCCACCACGCGCAGCGGGCGCGCGTCGTTGAGCAGCTTGATCAGCAGCGCGCGCTTGGCGGCCTCCTGCAGGCTGCTGTAGTGGGGCTCGATGCGGGCCGTGGCCAGCAATTCGGCCACCACCTCCTCGTGCTTGTCGGAACTTTGGCGCAGGTCCACCGTGGCCAGGTGAAAGCCGAACACCTCCACCGCGCGGATCAGCGGGTGCAGGCGCTCTGCGGCCATGGCTTCGCCGTGGTGGGATTGGAGCGAGGTTTCGATCACGCGCAGGTCGGCCAGGAACTCTTGCGCACTGGCATAGGCATTCTGCGGCGCCACCGCATGCCGGGCGGCCTCGCCGCCGGTCAGGTCCTTGAGCGACGCCGCCAGGCGCGCGTAGATACCGGTCAGGGCACGGCGGTAGGGTTCGTCCTGGCGGTGTTCATTGGTGTCGGGCGAGCGCTGGGCCAGCGCCTGCATTTCGGGCGATACCGCCACCAGCCGCGCCGACAGCGACAGCTCGCCCCCCAGAAAATGCACCTCGGTGAGGTAGTGGCGCAGCGCCATGTCGGACTGGCTGCGCAAGGCATATTGCAGGGTTTGCGCCGTCACGTTGGGATTGCCATCGCGGTCGCCGCCGATCCACTGGCCCATGCGCAAGAAGCTGTGCACCGGGTACTGCCCCAGTTCGCGCTCCAGGTCCGCGTAGATCTTGGGAATCTCGCGCAGGAAAGTGGCTTCGTAATACGACAGCGCGTTCTCGATCTCGTCGGCCACCGTGAGCTTGCTGTAGCGCAGCAGGCGCGTTTGCCACAGCTGGGCCACGCGGGCGCGCAGCAGGGCTTCGTTGGCCGCAAGCTCGCGCGGTGTGAGCGCATCCTTGGCGCTGTTGTACAGCTGGGCGCGCACCTGGATATCGTCGCGCACGGCCAGCAGCTGGGCGATGTCGCGCTCGGCATCCAGGATGCTTTTGCGCTGCACCTCGGTGGGGTGGGCCGTGAGCACCGGCGCCACGTAGCTGCTGGCCAGCGTCTGCGCAATGGTCTTGGGCGCAATGCCGGCCCAGCGCAGGCGCGACAGGGCCACCTCGATGCTGCCCTCCTGCGTGTCGCCCGCGCGCTCGTGCACGGCGCGGCGGCGGATGTGGTGGCGGTCCTCGGCCAGATTCGCCAGGTGGCTGAAGTAGGTGAAGGCGCGGATCACGCTCACCGTCTGGTCGCCCGACAGCGACTTGAGCAGTTTTTTCAAGGCACGGTCGGCCTCCTGGTCGGCATCGCGCCGGAAAGCCACCGAGAGCTTGCGCACCTGCTCCACCAGTTCGTAGGCTTCCACCCCCTCCTGCTCTCGGATCACGTCACCCAGAATGCGCCCCAGCAGGCGGATGTCGTCTATCAGGGGCTGGTCCTTGTCGGATCGTTTCATGGGTTTGTCTCCGGATTGAGGGGGCAGCCGGCCGCTACCCGCCTGCTGCGCAGGCCTGTGCGGACACCAGCCACCGGTGCGGCGCGATGCTAGCATTGCTGCTTGCCCGATGATTACAAATAGGTTACGAAATTGAGCCCGACACAACCCCTCTCCCTGGTGATCGCCACGCGCGAAAGCCGCCTGGCCCTGTGGCAAGCCGAACATGTGCAGGCCCTGCTGCGCGCGCGCGGCCACTCCGTATCGCTGCTGGGCATGACCACCCAGGGTGACCAGATCCTGGACCGCAGCCTCTCCAAGGTGGGCGGCAAGGGCCTGTTCGTCAAGGAACTGGAGGTGGCGCTCGAAGAAGGCCGTGCCCATATCGCCGTGCACTCGCTCAAGGACGTCCCCATGGATTTGCCCGCAGGCTTTGCCCTGGCCTGCGTGATGGAGCGCGAAGACCCGCGCGATGCCTTTGTCTCACCCCGCTACGCATCGCTCGACGCCCTGCCCCAGGGCGCAGTGGTCGGCACCTCCAGCCTGCGCCGCCAGGTGCTGCTGCAGGCCCTGCGGCCCGACCTCAGGATCGAGCCCCTGCGCGGCAACCTCGACACGCGCCTGCGCAAGCTCGATGAAGGCAACTACGACGCCATCGTGCTGGCGGCCGCGGGCCTCAAGCGCCTGGGCCTGCAGGATCGCATCCGCACCGAATTCGCCACCAGCGACATGCTGCCCGCCGCGGGCCAGGGTGCCCTGGGCATCGAGATCCGCAGCGACCGCCAGGACCTGATGGAGGCCCTGGCACCGCTGGCGCACCAGGAATCCTGGCTCACCGTGACGGCCGAACGTGCCGTCAGCCGCTCCATGGGCGGCAGCTGCTCGATGCCGCTGGCCGCGCATGGCCGACTGGTGCAGGGCACCCTGCACCTGGAAGCCGCCTGGGGCGACCCCGACGGCCGCACGCCCCTGGTGCGCGCCAGCGCCAGCGCCCCGGTGGCCACGCTGGCGGCTGCCGATGCCCTGGGCGTCGAGATTGCCGCCCGCCTGCGCGCCGGTGGCGCCCGGGGCGTTGACCCGGTGGCCGGCTGAGCCTGCGGTGGCCAGCACCCGCATCATCGTCACCCGACCGGCGCGCGAGGCAGCGCACTGGGTGGAGCAGCTGGGCACGCGCGGCCATGCCGCCGCGGCGCTGCCCCTGATTGCCATTGGCCCCTGCACCGACCCCGCTGCCCGGGCCGCGCTGGCCCAGGCCCGCGCACACCTCGACCGCTACCGCGCCGCCATGTTTGTCAGCGGCAATGCCGCGGACTATTTTTTTGCACAAGAAGCGCCTCTGGCGCCTGATGCGATTGCGCCCTCAGCGATCAAAACAAGAGCATGGGCACCTGGCCCCGGAACCGTGCAGGCGCTGGTGCATGCGGGGGTTCCCCGCGAGCGCATCGACAGCCCGGCGCCCGATGCCCTGCAGTTTGATTCGGAAGCCCTGTGGCAGCGGGTGGCGCCGCAGGTGCGCGCAGGCGACCGCATTCTCATCGTGCGTGGCTGCTCCGAGGGCTCGGCTCCCGGTCCGGGCCAGGGCCGGGACTGGCTGGCACGCCAGATCGAGCAGGCCGGCGCCACGGTGGATTTTGTGGTGGCCTACACCCGCGGCGCCCCTCGCCTCACGCCCGAGCAGACCGCGCTGGCCCATGCGGCCGCGAGCGACGGATCGTGGTGGCTGCTCAGCAGCTCGGAAGCCCTCACGCACCTGGCCAGCGCCGTGCCAGGCCTGGCTCTGCAGGCAGCGCGCGCCCTGGCCACGCACCCGCGCATTGCGCAAGCGGCACGCGCCGCCGGTTTTGGCCAGGTACAGGAATGCCGGCCCGCACTGGACGACGTGATGGCCTCGATAGAATCGGCGGCATGAGCCCCGAGCCCTCCATCGATCCGTCCACCCCAGCCGCCCCCGGCACCCCGGTGAGCGCCGCATCCGGCGCGGGCCCGGCGGGGGGCGTCGCCCCGGTCGCCACGCCGCGACACACCGGCGTTGGCACCTACCTGCTGGCCGCGATGGCCATCGCGGCCCTGGTCAGCAGCGGGCTGCTGTGGCAAAAGCTCAGCACCATCCAGGAGCAGCTGGCACGCCAGTCGGCCGATGCAGGCACACAGGCCGTCGAAGCGCGGACCGTGGCGCGCCAGGCCGAAGAACTGGTACGCGACACGGCCGCCCGCCTCTCGGTGACTGAAGCCCGGGTGGGCGAGGTGGCACTGCAGCGCAGCCAGCTCGAAGAACTCATGCAAAGCCTGTCGCGATCGCGCGACGAAAACCTCGTGGTCGATATTGAATCGGCCATCCGCCTGGCGCAACAGCAGGCCCAGCTCACGGGCAGCCTCGAACCCCTGGTGGCCACGCTCAAGAGTGCAAACCAGCGCATCGAGCGCGCGGCACAGCCCCGCCTGGCCCCGGTGCAGCGCGCCATCGGCCGTGACCTCGACCGGCTCACCCGCGCCACCGTCACCGACACCGCCGGCCTGCTGGTCCGCCTCGACGACCTGGTGCGCCAGGTGGATGAGCTGCCCGTGCAGAATGCCGTGGCCCAGGCCGCCGCCACGCGCCGCCTGGCAGCCGCAGCCCCCGGCCCTGCAAACGCGGGGGCAGCCCCGCAGGGTGACCAAGCCTGGTGGCAGACCACGCTGCAGCGCAGCTGGGAGGTCGTGCGCGACGAGGCCCGCAACCTGGTGCGCGTGAGCCGCATCGACCAGCCCGAGGCCATTTTGCTGGCCCCCGAGCAGACTTTCTTCCTGCGCGAGAACCTCAAGCTCAAGCTGCTCAACGCCCGCCTGGGGGTGCTGGCGCGCCAGTTCGAGTCGGCCCGCGCCGACCTGGCCGCCGCCACCGCGGCACTCAACAAGTATTTCGACCCTGCATCGCGCCGCACGCAGGCCGCCGCCTCCTTGCTGCAGACCGCCCAGGCCAGCATGAAGGCCGCCGAGCAGCCCCGTCTGGACGAAACCCTCTCTGCACTGGCCACGGCCGCTGCGGGAAGATGATGAAGCGCCCCCTGAGTCGCTTCGCGCCTTCCCCCTCTCTCGCTTCGCTGCGCGAAGCGGGAGGGGGACGCCCCCAGCCCGGCGGGGCGGCCCTTGCGCGGGGGCACTGGCTTTGGCCGCGCCAGTTTCACCGGTCGGCGCATAGCGCATTGGATCACTGATATGCGTGCTGCACTTTGGCTTTTGGCGTTGTTTGGCGTGGCCGTGGCCGCGGCCCTGTTTGCGGGCAACAACCAGGGCACCATCACGCTGTACTGGCCGCCCTACCGCATCGACCTGTCCCTGAACATGGTGGTGCTGCTGCTGGTGAGCACCTTTGTCACGGTCTATGCCGCGATGAGCGCGCTGGCCGCCCTGCTGGATTTGCCGCGCCAGGCCCTGCGGTGGCGCGTGCAGCAAAAAGAACGCGCCATGCACGGCGCCATGCTGGATGCCCTGACGCACATGCTCGCCGGTCGCTTCATCCGCTCGCGCAAGGCGGCACTGACGGCCCTGTCCAAGGAAGCAGCACTCACCACCGACGGTGAAACCGTGCCCCACGGCCTCCACCTGAGGACCATGGCGCACATGGTGGCCGCCGAAAGCTCACACGCGCTGCAGGACCGCGCCACGCGCGACACCCATTTGCAACAGGCCCTGGGCCAGGTGTCGGCAGGCGGCACCGCGCACGAGCAGGAACTGCGCGAAGGCGTGCACATGCGTGCCGCACGCTGGCTGCTGGATGACCGCGACGCCCGTGCCGCCCTCGAACGGCTTGCCGTTCTGCCGCAGGGCGCCGCCCGGCGCACGCTGGCGCTGCGCATCCGGCTCAAGGCCACCCGCCTGGCGCGGCAGACGCAGGACGCGCTGGACACGGCGCGCCTGCTGGGCAAGCACCACGCCTTCTCGGCCGGCGCCGCGCAAAGCATCGTGCGCGGCCTGGCCACCGAGCTCATCAATGGCGCGCACGACACGGCCCAGCTGCAACAGACCTGGCTGCACCTGGAACAGTCCGAACGCGGCATGCCGGAGCTGGCCATCCACGCTGCCCAGCGCCTGGCAACCGTGGGGGGCGAACCGGCACAGGTGAGGGCCTGGCTGCTGCCGGCCTGGGACCTCATGGTCAAGCAGCCGCAAGCCCTGCCCGACCCGCATGCGCTCAAACTGGTGCGGGCCCTCGAATCGACCCTGGATACGCTCGATGCCTCCTGGCTGGCGCGCATCGAATCCGCCCAGCAGGCCAACCCGCGCGATGCCCGCCTGCAATACCTGGCGGGCGTGGCCTGCCTGAAACGCGAGCTGTGGGGCAAGGCGCAGCAACTGCTGACCCAGGCCACCCCGCATTTGCCCGACGCCGGCCTGCGCGCCAGTGCCTGGCGCCATCTCGCCGAGCTGGCCGAGCGCCGCAACGACAGCGAAGCCGCCGCAGCCGCCTGGAAAAAGGCCGCACTCGCGCATTGAAGCGGCGCTGGCGCAGTGGGCCGCCGCCCTGGCGGTCAGCCCCTCTGCACGGCGTGCATTGGGGAACTTTGAGCGCAGACGGTCGATCAATTCAGTTTTTTTGAATTGAACCGTCAATCCATCTGAAACCCGTCCGTCCCATGACTCCCTAAACTGGAGCCATTCCTGCACGGCATCCGTCTGGCAACTGCTGCATACCGTGCAGCCTCGCGCCACGGACAACCCTCAACGCTTTCCCCGACATGCCTTCCTCCGACCCCGGCCAGGCCCTCGCCGCCCCACGCTACACCCACACCGCCATGCTGCTGCACTGGCTGCTGGGCATTGCGCTGGTCACCCTGTTTGGCCTCGGCCTGTACATGGCCGACCTGCCCTTTTCCCCCCAGCGCCTGAAGCTCTACAACTGGCACAAGTGGGCCGGGGTCAGCATCCTGGTGCTGTCGCTGCTGCGCCTGGCCTGGCGCCTGGTGCACCGGCCACCGCACCTGCCGGCCCGCATGCTAAACGCCATGCCCCGGTGGCAGCAGATGGCGCACCAAGGCGCGCACCACCTGCTGTACCTGCTGTTTTTCGCCGTGCCGCTGCTGGGCTGGGCCTACAGCTCGGCGGCGGGCTTTCCCATCGTGTTTCTCGGACTGTGGCAGTTGCCCGACTTCGCCCCGGTCAGCCCGGATCTGGCCGATGCACTGAAACCATTGCACAAGCTCAGCGCCATGGCCATGGCCGCACTCGTGCTGGCGCATGTGGCTGCCGCGCTCAAGCACCAGTTCATTGACCGCGACGGGCTGCTGCAGCGCATGCTGCCGGGTCGCCGCTGATCCCCGTCGCCCCATTTTTCAGGAGTGCCTCCCATGCAAGTTTCTTCCTACTTCTCGGCCCTGGCCCTGGGCAGCGCCGCCCTGCTGGCGACCCAGCCTGCACTGGCGCAGCAAAAGCTGGTGCCCGCCCAGAGCGAAGTGCAGTTCACCGCGCGCCAGATGGGCGTGCCACTGCAAGGCCATTTCAAGAAGTTCGACGCACAGGTCAGTTTTGACCCCGCCAAGCTGGCCACCAGCAAGATCGCCTTCACGGTGGACACCGGCAGCGCCACCATGGGCTCGCGCGAAACCGACTCCGAACTGCCCAAGCCCACCTGGTTCAACGTGCCCCAGTTCCCGCAGGCCACGTTCCAGTCCAGCGCCATCAAGGCCCTGGGCGCAGGCAAATTCGAGGTGGCCGGCAAGCTCAGCATCAAGGGCGTGGCCCGCGACGTGGTTGTGCCGGTCACACTGGTGCAAAACGGCGCCACCACCATGGCCACCGGCGCGCTGCCGCTCAAGCGCCTCGCGTTCAAGATCGGCGAGAACGAATGGGCCGACACCTCCATGGTGGCCGACGACGTGCAGGTGAAATTCAAGCTGGCACTCAGCGGTGTCGGCAAGTTCTGATCGCTTTTTTTGTTCCCCCTGTTTTCCCAACCTTTTCTTCAGGAGTTTTTTGATGCGTAAATCCCTCTTCGCCTTGGCTGCCACCGCCGTGCTGGCCACTGCCGCCCATGCAGCCCCCGCCACTTACGCCATTGACCCTACGCACACCTTTGCCACTTTCGAGATCAGCCACTTTGGCGCGTCCGTGAACCGCGGCCGCTTTGACAAGAAACAAGGCACCGTGCAGTTCGACAAGGCAGGCAAGAGCGGCAAGGTCGAGATCACCTTTGACGTCGCTTCGGTCAACACCGGCACCGCTGTTTTTGACAAGGATCTGATCGCTGAAGAAATTCTGAACGCAGCCAAGTACCCCACCGCCAAGTTTGTCTCCGACAAGTTCCACTTCAACGGCGACAAACTCGCCTCTGTCGATGGCAAGCTGACGCTGCTGGGCAACACCCAGCCCGTCACGCTCAAGGCCAACCAGTTTGCCTGCTATGAAAACCCCATGCTCAAGCGCGAAGTCTGCGGTGGCGACTTTGAAACCACCATTGACCGCACGGCGTTCGGTTTGAATTACGGCATCGACTGGGGCTTCCCGAAGAACGTGCGTCTGGTAATGCAGATCGAAGCTGTCAAGCAATAAGCAATTAGCAATAGGCGCCTGCCACACGCAAGGCGGACGAAGGCGCCATGCCCCACCCGGGCTGGCGCCTTTTTTATTGTTCGCGCAGTTCAACGGCATCGCCCATTGCTGCCGCATCCGCATCCGGCGGGCGAGCGAATGGACGGGACGCAAACCACCCAGCCGAAGAGGCACGTCGCGGTCAAGGCGGCCAATCCGCTCAAACCGCGCACCAACGAGCGCCCCGGGCAGGTGCCGGGCAAGCGCCGGGCACGGCATAAGCGCTTCGTAGTGGATAGCTTCCGATGCGTGCTGATAAAGCGACCGCGGCCAAACACACCCAAAATACCGGGGTGCGGGCGGCCTGTGTGGGCGGGCCGGTAAAATCATCGCATCCCGCCCCCAGTCAACCTGACGGCATCCTTAGAACGTGCTCACGATTGAGCAGTGGTCGCCCGATCGCAAACACGTTCCCAGGGGATGCCGTTTTCATTTGCCATTCCGCCATGAGCGACACCACTGCCCAACCCGGCCTCGACAGCCTCTCCAAGTCCTTCGAACCCGCCGCCCTGGAAGCCCACTGGGGCCCCGAGTGGGAGCGCCGCGGTTACGGCGCGGCGGGCGTTCGTGGCACCGGCGCGCCCCAGGCCGGCGCACCGTCTTTTGCCATCCAGCTGCCGCCCCCCAACGTGACGGGCACGCTGCACATGGGCCATGCGTTCAACCAGACGATCATGGACAGCCTCACCCGGTACCACCGCATGCGCGGGCACAACACGGCCTGGGTGCCTGGCACCGACCACGCCGGCATCGCCACGCAGATCGTGGTGGAGCGCCAGCTGCAGGAACAGGGCATCAGCCGCCACGACATGGGCCCCACCCCGCCCGAGGCGCGCAAGAATTTCGTCGCCAAGGTGTGGGAGTGGAAGGAAAAGAGCGGCAACACCATCACCACGCAGATGCGCCGCATGGGCGACAGCGTGGACTGGAGCCGCGAGTACTTCACCATGGACGACAAGCTCTCCAGGGTGGTGACCGAGACCTTCGTGCGCCTGTACGAGCAAGGCCTGATCTACCGCGGCAAGCGCCTCGTCAACTGGGACCCCAAGCTGCAGTCCGCCGTGTCCGACCTGGAAGTCGAGAACGAAGAAAAAGACGGCTCGCTGTGGCACATCGCCTACCCCCTGGCCGACGGCTCGGGCCAGCTCGTGGTGGCCACCACGCGCCCCGAGACCATGCTGGGCGACATGGCGGTGATGGTGCACCCCGAGGATGAGCGTTACAAGCACCTGATCGGCCAGAAGGTCAACCTGCCGCTGTGCGACCGCCAGATTCCGGTGATTGCCGACGACTACGTGGACCGCGAATTCGGCACCGGCGTGGTCAAGGTCACGCCCGCGCACGACCAGAACGACTACGCCGTGGGCCAGCGCCACCAGCTGCCGATGATTTGCGTGCTGACCCTGCAGGCCACGGTGAACGAGAACGCCCCGGCCAAATACCAGGGCATGGACCGCTTCGTGGCGCGCAAGGCCGTGGTGGCCGACCTCGAAGCCCTGGGCCTGCTGATCGAAACCAAGAAGCACAAGCTCATGGTGCCGATCTGCACCCGCACCGGCCAGGTGGTCGAGCCCATGCTGACCGACCAGTGGTTCGTGGCCATGAGCAAGGTGGGCGCGGGCGACGCCACCGGCAAGAGCATTGCGCAAAAGGCCATCGATGCCGTGGCCAGCGGCGAGGTGACCTTTGTGCCCGAGAACTGGGTCAACACCTACAACCAGTGGATGAACAACATCCAGGACTGGTGCATCAGCCGCCAGCTGTGGTGGGGCCACCAGATTCCGGCCTGGTACGACGAAAACGGCAACGTGATCGTGGCCCGCAACGAGGCCGAGGCCCAGGCCAAGGCCCCGGGCAAGCAGCTGCGCCGTGACGAAGACGTGCTCGACACCTGGTATTCGTCGGCCCTCGTGCCGTTTTCCACCATGGGCTGGCCGAACCAGGGCGACAGCGCCACCGACGATTTCAACCTCTACCTGCCCAGCAGCGTGCTGGTGACGGGCTACGACATCATCTTCTTCTGGGTCGCCCGGATGATCATGATGACCACGCACTTCACGGGCCGCGTGCCGTTCAAGCATGTGTACATCCACGGCCTGGTGCGCGACGCACAGGGCAAGAAGATGTCCAAGTCCGAAGGCAACGTGCTCGACCCGGTGGACCTGATCGACGGCATCGCCCTGGAGCCGCTGCTCGACAAGCGCACCACCGGCCTGCGCAAGCCCGAAACGGCGCCCACCGTGCGCAAGAACACGCAAAAGGAATTCCCCGAGGGCATTCCGGCCTACGGCGCCGATGCGCTGCGCTTCACCTTCGCCGCGCTGGCCAGCCTGGGCCGCAGCATCAACTTCGACAGCAAGCGCTGCGAGGGCTACCGCAACTTCTGCAACAAGCTCTGGAACGCCAGCCGCTTTGTGCTGATGAACTGCGAAGGCCAGGACTGCGGGCTGGATGCGAGCCAGGGCTGCACCGAGAGCTACATGCACTTCAGCCAGGCCGACCGCTGGATCACCTCGCTGCTGCAAAAGACCGAGGCCGAGGTGGCCAAGGGCTTTGCAGAGTACCGCCTGGACAACGTGGCCAACACGATCTACGACTTCGTCTGGAACGAGTACTGCGACTGGTACCTGGAAATCGCCAAGGTGCAGATCCAGAACGGCACCGAGGCCGAGCAGCGCGCCACGCGCCGCACGCTGATCCGCACGCTCGAAGCCATCCTGCGCCTGGCCCACCCCATCATCCCGTTCATCACCGAAGCCCTGTGGCAGACGGTGGCACCCGTGGCCGGATTGAAGGGCGAGTCGGTCAGCATTGCCCGCTACCCCGAGGCCCAGCCCGAGAAGATCGACGAGGCTTCCATGGCCCACATGGGCCGCGTCAAGGGCCTGGTGGACGCCTGCCGCGCCCTGCGCGGCGAGATGAACGTCTCGCCCTCCACCCGCCTGCCGTTGTTCGTGGTGGGCGATACCGCCTTCATGCGCGGCGTGGCCCCGGTGCTGCAGGCCCTGGCCAAGCTCAGCGAAGTCAAGGTGTTTGACGACGAGGCCGCCTGGGCCGCCGCGGCGCAGGCCGCGCCCGTGGCCGTGGTGGGCGATGCCCGCATGTGCCTGTACATGGAGATCGACGTGGCCGCCGAAAAGGCCCGCTTGACCAAGGAAGCCACCCGCATCGAAGGCGAGATCACCAAGGCAAACAACAAGCTCTCCAACGAGGCCTTTGTGGCCAAGGCCCCCCCGGCCGTGATCGACCAGGAGAAAAAGCGCATCGCCGACTTTGGCGCCACGCTGGCCCGCCTGCGGGACCAGCTGGCCCGCCTGGGCTAAGGCTCTTTTCACCACCCACCGCACGCACCATGATCCAGCCCAACAACACCCCCGTCCGCAAAGCCGTGTTTCCCGTGGCAGGCCTCGGCACCCGCTTCCTGCCGGCCACCAAGGCATCGCCCAAGGAAATGCTGCCCGTGGTGGACAAGCCGTTGATCCAGTACGCCGTGGAAGAAGCCTACGCGGCCGGCATCCGCCACATGATCTTCGTCACCGGCCGCAGCAAGCGCGCCATTGAAGACCATTTCGACACCGCCTACGAACTGGAGGCCGAGCTGGAAGCCGCCGGCAAGAAAGAGCTGCTGGAGCTGGTGCGCTCCATCCAGCCCGACGACATGGACTGCGCCTTTGTGCGCCAGCCGCGCTCGCTGGGCCTGGGCCATGCCGTGCTGTGCGCCGAGGCGCTGGTGGGCAACGAGCCCTTTGCCGTGCTGCTGGCCGACGACCTGATGGTGGGCCCGCCCGGTGGCGAAGCCGTGCTGGCGCAGATGGCCACCGCGTTTCGCCAGCAGGGGCGCTCGGTGATTGCCGTGCAGGAGGTGCCGCTCGACCAGGTCCACCGCTACGGCATCGTGGCGGGCGAGCCCGCCGGCGGCCCGCTGATCCGCATCGAGCGCATCGTTGAAAAACCCAAGGCCGACGTAGCCCCTTCGCGCATGGGCGTGGCCGGCCGCTACATCCTCACGCCCGGCATCTTCAACGAGATCCGCAACCAGCCGCGCGGCGTGGGCGGTGAAATCCAGCTCACCGACGGCATCGCCCGCCTGATGCAGAACGAGGCGGTGTATGCCTTTCAATACGAAGGCAAGCGCTACGACTGCGGCAGCAAGGAAGGTTTCCTGGAAGCCACGGTGGAGCTGGCCCTGCAGCACCCGCAGGTGGGCGCGCAGTTTCGCGAATACCTCAAGGCCCTGGCGCTGTAACCTCGCGCTTCACTTGCGATAGCTGCCAGCGTTTTCCAGAAAAGCGCTGGCAGCCATTCTGACTAGCGCCGCCGCAGAACATGGATGTATTCCACCCCCTCCGTCTTCTGCTCCACCAGTTCATTGCCGGTCTGCTTGGCGAAGGCCTGGAAGTCACGCAGCGAGCCGCCGTCGGTGGCCAGCACCTTGAGCAGCTGGCCGCTGGCCATGTCGGCCAGGGCCTTCTTGGCCTTGAGAATGGGCAGGGGGCAGTTCAGGCCCCGGGTGTCGATTTCTTTGTGAATTTCCATGGTCTTCAATCCTTTGGCAGTTGCAGTTGCGGGTCGTCCAGCCCGCGCCGCCGTTCTGCATTTTCCTCGGCCGTAAAAAACACCGGCTCGTGCCCCCGCGTGCGCAACCAGTCGGCCAGCGCGTAGCCCGTGCCCGCAGGCCAGCACCTGAGGTCTGGCAGATCGTACAGCCGATAGTCCACCAGCTCGGGCGACAGCCGCACCTCCCCTTCGGCCACCACATGGTAGGCAATGATGATCTGGTTCATGCGCAGAAACTCGTAGGCCCCCACCAGCGTGGTGGAGCGCACATCGAGGTTGGTCTCTTCCTTGACCTCGCGCGCAATGCCTTCCTGCGGCGACTCGCCCGCCTCCATGAAGCCGGTGATCAGCGCAAACATCTTGCCCGGCCAGGCCGCATTGCGCGCCAGCAGCACCTTGCCGTCCATCTCCACAATGGCCGCCAGCACGGGCGTGGGGTTGTTCCAGTGCGTCCAGCCGCAGGCGGGGCAGCGCAGCCGCTCCTTGTAGCCGCCATCTTCCGCCAGGATGATGGCTTGCAGGGCGGTGCCGCAGTGCGTGCAGTGGCGTGCTTCGTAATGCATAGACTATTATTTTTGTAGCTACCAGCGCTTATCCATCAAGCGCCAGAAGCCGATTTCAGCAAAAACCGGTTTCCACCATGGCCGATGGCATCACGCAGGAAACACGCCGGTGGACAGATAGCGGTCGCCCCGGTCGCACACGATGAAGACGATGGTGGCATTGCTCTCGCGCTGTGCGATCTGCTGCGCCACCCAGCAGGCGCCCGCTGCCGAAATGCCCCCAAAGATGCCCTCCTCGCGCGCCAGGCGGCGGCACATTTCCTCGGCGTCGTCCTGGCTCACATAGACCATCTCATCGACCGCCGTGGCGTCGTAGATCTTGGGCAGATATTCCTGCGGCCACTTGCGGATGCCCGGAATGCGCGAGCCCTCTTGCGGCTGCGCCCCGATGATCTGGATGGCCGGGTTCTTCTCTTTCAGGAAGCGCGACACCCCGGTGATGGTGCCCGTGGTGCCCATGGCGCTCACAAAGTGGGTGATGCGCCCGCCCGTCTGCTCCCACAGCTCGGGGCCGGTGGTCTCGTAGTGGATGCGCGGGTTGTCGGGGTTGGCGAACTGGTCCAGCACCTTGCCCTCGCCACGCTTTTGCATGGCCTCGGCCAGGTCGCGGGCATGCTCCATGCCGCCACTCTTGGGGGTCAGCACCAGCTCGGCGCCAAAAGCCTTCATGGTCTGCGCGCGCTCGATGGACAGGTCCTCGGGCATCACCAGCACCATGCGGTAGCCCTTGATGGCCGCCGCCATGGCCAGCGCAATGCCGGTGTTGCCCGACGTGGCCTCGATCAGCGTATCGCCGGGGCGGATGTCGCCACGCTCTTCGGCGCGCCGGATCATGGACAGCGCAGGGCGGTCTTTCACCGACCCGGCCGGGTTGTTGCCCTCCAGCTTGCCCAGCACCACATTGCCCCGCGCTGCGTTGTCCTGGGCCCCAATGCGCTGCAGCGCCACCAGCGGTGTCTGGCCTACCGCGTCTTCAATCGTCGGATATTTCATACGCCCTACTGTGCCATAATTCAGGGCTTCACATATTCTGCCCGGGTGGTGAAATTGGTAGACGCAGGGGACTCAAAATCCCCCGCCGCAAGGCGTGCCGGTTCGATTCCGGCCCCGGGCACCATCTGATCATGTCAGATGGCTCTGGCCGTCAGCGCCATGAGTCCCAGCAACCCGCATGCCCGCCGGCATTGCGGGTTTTTTCACGCCCGCGCGCAGCTGTGCAGTTGGTTACACCCCGCGCGTCAACGCGACCCTTCGGCCCGCCGTTGTTCGGTTATGGTCCCTGGACGGCAGGGGGCGCGGATGCGTCCGCAGCATCGACGTGCTGATTGACTGACGCTGCGGTTTTCCGCACAAGAATGAAAGAGCGAATGAAAATGAATCGAATCTCTGCCAACGGCCTGATCGGCGGCGCCCTGTTCCTCCTCAGTGCCGCCGCCAGCGCCGGCACCAATGTCAGCGTGGGTATCGGTGTGAACTTGCCCGGCGTGGCGGTCGTACCGGTGGCCCCCGTGTATGCCCCCGCGCCGGTCTATGTCCAGCCGGCCCCGGTGTATGCGCCGCAACCCGTCTACGTGGCCCCGCGGCCCGTCTACATCCAGCGCGAGCGTGACGACGATGACGACCAAGGCAACCGCGGCTGGCGCGGCCGCGGCCATGGGGGCAAGCACGGGAAGCGGCACGACGACTGAGCAGTCGGTGCCGGGCCGCATGCACCTGCGCGCGGCGCACAGCCGCCGCGCGTGCCAGGCCTTCAGGCGGCCTGAAGCAGCGCCTCGGCCAGACGCGCCTGCGTGGCCTGCCCGGCGCTCAGCCGCTGACGCAGGTCGGCGCACAGGCGGCGCAGGGCTTCGACGCGGGCGACGATGCGGACTTGTTCGGCGAGGGGAGGCAATGCAAAGACAAGCCCCGCAACCTGTTTGGTGGAAATGTGAGGAACGCCGTTGCTGCGGCCGGGATCGATAGTACCGACAAACAAGTCGGACTGGAGCCAACAGGTTGCCGTCATGCGATGTTCAAGAGAACCTAGGCCAACCCCAGCGGCAACTCCCGTGCATCCAGCCCCATAGCCTGAAGCTCTCGCCGGAAATGCGTCATTGCCAGCGGATATGCCTGGGCCACAAGTACGTATTGGTAATCGTTGTCTTCCAGCAGAGGCGCAACCGTCTTTTCCGAAGCCTCGCTCGAATAGAAAAACTTTGCTTCGTACTCACCGGAAAACGTGGCCACATCGGTGGCGTCCTGCGGATTCGCTGCCGTGGCCTGCAGCTTGATCATGACTCCCAACATCAGCCCCGCCCCTGCAACGCTGGGCACGGCCAAGGCCAAGTCAATTTCCTGTTGCAAGTTCATCTGCATCTGCGTGCCGGCAGCATCCCCCTTGTTCTGGCCTGAGAAGGCCAGAACGCGGAAGGTCCGTAGCACGGGGCGAGGTACGCTCAGCTCTGACATGGCACCTCCCCATGGGTGAATCGGCGGAATGGCCTAGGGCTGTAGCGCGGTTCGGTCTGCTCCATCTCTGCACGCACTGCCGTCAGATTGACCACCTTGGCGCCCACGTGCACCGGCTTGCGCTGCTGCGTGAACTCGCCCTGCATGCCCTTCTCTTCGACCAGCGCCCAAAAAGCTTCAGGGCTGCGGCGCACAAGACGCAGCAAGGTGTCCATCGCCTCTGACTGGGCCACATCGCCGTTTTCGTACTTGCTGAACGCCACTGGCCCGCCGCCAAACAGCTTGGCCGCCTGGGCCTGGGTGAGTTGGTACTGCTTGCGCAGCGCGGTGATTTCTTCACCGGTCAGCAAGCCATCGACCTGCTTGCGAAATGCCATCACGATGCGCTTGTTCAGCTTGCTTTCGGCCATCCCCGCAAAATCAGACGTGCAGGTGTCGCACTGCTTGTAGTGCGAAGGCAGCTTTGCCTTGTGGCCCTTGTACTCACTCTCCACCATCTGCACCGATGCGGAGACATGGCCTTCACCGCAAATGGGACACAGTTCTTGTGCGCTCATCGAGGCACTCCTTTCAAGCGTGGCAAGACACGATCAGCACCAAGGCCCCGGTCTTGCTCACAGCAAACTTCACAAAATATTCCATCCGAACAGGCCGCCCCGTCGCCGGAGCGGTCTCTACCAAGCTGATGCTGTAGGCGTCACAGGCCGCCCAGGCTCCCTTGCCGTTTTCGCACCATTCCGAATCGATGTAATCCCCCGGCTTCAGCGCCAAGATCAGATCGGCAACGCGCTCCAGGTCATCGTCAAACCACTTGCGTACATCCTTGCGGCACTTTTCCGTCCATGCGTTGATTCGGCTCTCATCACGTGCCAAGGTCTGCACCAGCTGCAGCTCGTACAGCGGCCCGTTCGCGATCTTGACGCGCCCCTGCCCGTCCTCGGGAGGATTCAGACTGTACTCCGAAAGGACGAAAATTTTTACCATTATGGTAATTTTATATGGAGGATGGGATCGTCACGCCACAGAAGCCACCAGCGCCTCGGCCAGACGGGCCTGCACGGACTGGCGTTCGACCAGGCGCTGTCGCAGATCGGCGCACAGGCGGCGCAGGGCGGTGATGCGGGTAACGATACGAGATTGTTCGGCGAGGGGTGGGAGTGGCACTCGGATGCTTTTTAACTTCGTACCGTTGTAGTTTGCTTGCCCGGTTTGTTGGGTCAAATCCGGTTCGATCTCAGTTTCGCGGCAGTCGCGAGTGTTCATGTACGTATTGACGTACTCGGAATTAACCAAGCCATCCATGAGCCGTATGCGAATGAGATAAGAAGCGAACGTCACCTCACGTGGATACCCCGCAAATAACCCCGTCTTGCCCACAAGCTCATAACTGTTTGTACGGTTAAAAAGCAGGTCGCCTTCACGCAAAAATAGATACGGCAATTCGCCTTGAAGATCCTTTAGATACTTCAAGTTGCTCATAACAACTCGGCCACCTTGAATATTGCCCATGCGCAAGATGGGAACAGCAGCACTGTCATCTACAGATTTCTGTGATGACCCGTAATCAAACGACTGTCCAAGAGAACTCAACCTCACCCACTCCCACCCCACCGGCAACCCAAACGGCTTTTCCTCGTCGGTGATGGGCGGCAGGGGTTTGTCGCGTTTGATTTGGCCCGTGGCGATGAGGCGGTCTTTTTCGGCGCGGATTTTTTGCAGCAGAACGCTGGCGGGTTCATCGGTGGGGTCTTGGGGCACGAGCAGGCCGCGCACGGCCAGTTGGAGCAGGGTTTGCTCCAGGGCGTCGATGGCTTCGGGGCGGTCGAGCAACAGGTCGAAGTGCTGGGCCACGCGCTGCCAGTTCTCAGTCAATTCCTCGGGCGTGGTGCTGGCGGTGAGCGCGCCCAGCAGGGTGCTGACCAGCTGGGCGTGTTGCACGGCCTCCAGCCTGCCCTTAGCCTCCAGCGCATCGCACAGGCGCATGAGTTCTTCGACACGGGTGACGATGCGGGATTGTTCGGCGAGGGATGGTAGGCCGATAACCGTAGCAATGATTTTTTCGCGCGATATGTTGGGCTGTGCGCCACCAGCGCCTAAGCTGATGAAATATGGCTTTAACGCCTTCAGAAGCAAAAGCAAGTAGGTATTGGACAAACCCACGAATGGCGTGCACGCGCACACAGCTTGGTTGGTCGTGGCGACTACGGAAAGGATTGCGGTTTTGCCAATGGTCGCGCCGTACATAGCTATCAACACATCGCCGACTTGATTTAATCGGAGTGAGCAATCGCGCAGTGCTGCATCCGTGACTGTCTCTTCGGACTCGGATATGAAGTCTGCTGTCAGTTCACCGGACTTGAACCAGGGAATGTTTCCTCCGTAGTAATTGCTGTTCGAACGCGATGGCGTTGCACCTGCGCCCCAATCGCCAAGATTCCCAAGGCGTTCCCACTCCCAACTGATTGGCAAGGTGAATACGCATTCACTTTCGTCTATAGAGTCCAGCGGCTTAGAGCGTCGGAATTTTTTTTCCCCAATCAGCCGATCCTTCTCCGCCCAAATCTTCTGCAGCAGCACGCTCGCAGGTTCATCCGCCGGGTCTTGCGGCACCAGCTTGCCTTGCACGGCCAGGGTCAGAATCAGCTCGCGCAGGCGGGCGACGCCACCGGGTGCGGTGGCCAGTAGGTCCAAATTGGATAGCAGCATGCGCTTGCTCCTCAAGCGCCAGGGGCGGTTTTGTTCATCAATGGGGCCAGTTGTTGCTCTGCCCGTTGCAGTAGGGTTTGGGCCTGTTGCAGGCACTCGTGCAGGGCCTGTTCGGTGACCAGTTCGCCGTCGTAGTCGCTCAGGTTGCGCTGCTTGCGCAGGGCGTCGAGCACGCGCACGGTGGCGGGGCTGACGCCCAGGGTGTGCGTGAGGCACTGCAGGGTGGTCTGGTGGTGGCCGGGCTTGCTGGTGGAGGTGCGCCAGCCCTGGGCGTGCAAGGCGGCATCGGCCACGGCGCGGATGGCGGTGTAGGCGCAGTCGAAGCGCGTCTCGGGGCTGTTGCCCACGCGCTGCGCGTCTTGCAGGCGGGTGCGGGCGGTGGCCAGCATTTTGTGCAGCAGGGCGGCGGAAAACGGCACTTTGTCGAGCATGCCGATGCGCGCCAGGTTGTTCAGTTCTTCTTCAGGCATCGAGGGTTCCGATCAGCATCACTTTCGGCTTGGCCAGCAGCTCTTGCACAAAGGGCTGGCCTTCGGCGCGTTGGCGGGCCCATTCGGCAGCGGTCATGACCTTGGGGTTGATCTCGCGCCCCAGCGGGGCCTGGGCGGCGTAGGTGGCCTCGACCACCTGGGCAAAGCTGGCGCGGCCCACCACCAGCAAATCGACATCGCTGCCCGCGTGGGCGCTGCCGCTGGCCATGGAGCCGAACACAAAGGCCAGCTCTACCTGCTCGCCCAGCGGCTGCAGGGCCTGGCGCAGCACATCGGCCAGGCCGGTGGTTTTGCGGATGAGGGCCTGCAGCTCGGCAAACACGGGGTGGCCCTGGTTGGCCTGAAACTGCACCTGGTTGCCCACGCGCTCGCTGGTGAGCAGGCCGACATGGCACAGCGCGTCCAGCTCTTTTTTCAGGGTGCCGGGGGCGGCCTGCGTCTGGCGGGCCAGCTCGCGCAGGTGCCTTTTCTGTTCGGGCTGCATCAAGAGCAGCGCCAGCACCTTGCGCCGGTACTGGTTGGGGAACAGCAGTTCTGCAAGTGTGGAATGTGTTTTCAAAGAAGAAACGATTGTTTTCTATTGGAAAACGTATTGTGCACTTCAACAGATGAATGTCCAGTGCTCCACGTTGCCAACCGTGGCCTGAGGTGCCGTGAAAATTGCTCTATTTTTTATAGCTATTAGCGCTTAGTCGGCAGCACCATCGGCCGTTTTGGTCAAAGACTGGGCGAGGATGCCCTTGAGCTCGTCGCGCAGGGCCTGGGCCTCGGCCTGCAGGCGGGCGTAGTCGGCCAGCAGCACCTCGGGGTCGTGGCTCTGCTGCTCGCCCACATGCGGGTTCTTCTGGTCGAGGTTCCAGTTGGCGGCGCGGATGGTGTCGATGCTGACCTTCCAGGCGCGTTCGTTTTCCACGCGGGCGGCAAAGCCGTCGGCCTCGCTGCCCCACCAGGCTTTCTCGGCGTCGAACTCTTCGATGCGGATGGGCTTGGTCTTGTTGTAGTTTTTGACGCCCGGCGGATAGGGGTGCTCGTAGTACCAGACATGCTGCGTGGGCTGGCCCTTGGTGAAGAACAGCAGGTTGGTCTTGATGCCGGTGTAGGGCGCGAACACGCCGTTGGGCAGGCGCACGATGGTGTGCAGGTTGCACTCGGCCAGCAGTTGCTCTTTGATGCGGCTTTTGACGCCTTCGCCAAACAGGGTGCCGTCGGGCAGCACCAGGGCGGCGCGGCCGTTGGTCTTGAGGATGTGCTTGATGAGCACCAGGAACAGGTCGGCCGTTTCCTTGGTGCGCACGTCGGCGGGGTAGCCTTGCTCGATGCCGGGCTCTTCCACGCCGCCAAAGGGCGGGTTGGTGAGCACCACGTCCACGCGGTCGGCGGCGGTGTAATCGCGCAGGGGGCGTGCCAGGGTGTTGTCGTGGCGGATGTTGCTGGGCACCTCGATGCCATGCAGCAGCAGGTTGGTCACGCACAGCATGTGGGGCATCTGCTTTTTCTCGACGCCACGAATGCTGTTTTGCAGCACGGCCTCCTGGCCTGCGTTGTGGACCTGCTTGCGCAGGTGCTCGATGGCGCAGACGAGGAAGCCGCCGGTACCGGTGGCGGGGTCGAGCACCACCTCGCCCAGCTGCGGGTTGAGCATGTCCACCATGAACTGGGTGACGGCGCGGGGGGTGTAGAACTCGCCCGCGTTGCCTGCGCTCTGCAGATCCTTGAGGATTTTTTCGTACAGGTCGTTGAACTGGTGGCGCTCGGCCTGGCGGTTGAAGTCGATGCCGTTGAGCTTGTTGACCACCTGGCGCAGCAGGTGGCCGCTTTTCATGTAGTTGTAGGCGTCTTCAAACACGCCGCGCACCACGTAGCCGCGCGGGTTGCGCACAGGGTCGGCGCTGAGGCTCTTGAGGGTGGCGAAGAGCTGGTTGTCCACAAAGTCGAGCAGCACCTCGCCGGTGATGCCCTCGGGGTCTGCCGCCCAGTGGCGCCAGCGCATGGCCTCGGGGATGGGGCTTTGGTAGTGGTCGCGCGTCAGCTCCAGCTCTTCTTCGAGCGCATCAAACACCTTGAGGAACAGCAGCCAGGTGAGCTGGCTGATGCGCTGGGCGTCACCATCGACGCCGGAGTCCTGGCGCATGATGTCCTGGATGGATTTGATGACGGGGGTGAGGTTGGACATGGGGTGCAGAATTTGAACAAAAATGGCTCTAGCGCTTACAAATCAAGCGCTAACAGCTATCAAAAAAGAAGTTTTTGGCAGCCACAGTCAGGCGGCCGGGTGCGTAGCGTACAGCTCGCGCTCCAGGGTTTGCAGAGCGCTCAGGTATTGGGGACGGCCGCCAAAGCTGCGCACCAGCTCCACGGGGCTGCCCAGGTCGGTGAAGGGCTGGAGCTTGAAGACTTCGTTGCTCTCGATGGTGGCGATGCCTTCATCGGCATATTTGTCGAGCAGGGCCTCCAGCACCTTGCGGGCCACGGGGCCGTATTGGGTGAAGACGTTGCGCTTTTGCACGCGGCGGGCGCGCTCGCTGCGGGTGAGCGGGGGCTGGTCGTAGGCGACATGCAGCAGCAGGTCGAACGGGTCGAGGTCCACCATGCCTGTGTGTGCCACCTCGTCGGCCAGGGCTTCCAGCAGCACGCCCTGCCCTTCGAGCTCTTGCAGCAGTGCGGCCTTGCGGTCGGCCTGCTGCCAGGCCTGCAGGAACTGGTCGAGCGATTCGTATTGCTTGCGCAGGTTGATGCGGGTGTAGTCGCGCAGGCTTTCGGTGATGAGCTGGCCCTGGGCGTTGAGGTACTGCACGCGCTCACGGGCCACGGCCACGGTGACGTTGTTGCCGAGGATGTATTTTTTGGGGCCGTCGGCGGCGCCGTTGCCGGCAAAGGGCCCCAGGGGCTGGCCTTCGGCAAGCTCAGGCGGAACGGGGTGGGATAGGTCTGAGCCCAAGGGTGGCTCGGGCGGCGCCACGGGCTCGCCGCTGCCGGGTTCGTAGATTTGCACGGGCTCGCCGTCAAAGTCTTTATCGGCAAACAGTTCGGTGGCGCGCTTGAAGTCGAGGATGGTGAACCAGGTCTTGCCCAGGTCTTCGCGCAGGCGGGTGCCCCGGCCGATGATCTGCTTGAACAGCGTCATGGATTGGATGCCCTGGTCCAGCACGATGAGCTTGCAGGTCTGGGCATCGACCCCGGTGCTCATGAGCTTGGAGGTGGTGGCAATCACTGGGTAGGTTTTCTCGGGGTCGATGAAGTTGTCGAGCTCCAGCTTGCCCTCGGTGTTGTCGCCGGTGATCTGCACCACGTATTTGGGCTGGGTGGCGCACAGGTCGGCGTTGGCGTTGGCGAGCGCCTGGCGCATGCGCGCGGCGTGGTCGATGTCTTCGCAAAAGACGATGGTCCTGGCGTAGCGGTCGGTGGCCTTGAGGTATTCGGTGATCTTGGCGGCCACGGCCACGTCGCGCTGCTCCAGCACCAGCTTGCGGTTCATGTCGGCGCCGGTGTAGATGCGGTCTTCGATGGCGTGGCCGTGCTTGTCGGCCATGCCTGCCGTGGGGCGCCAGCCGAAGGTGTCCTTATCCAAATCGACGCGGATGACCTTGTACGGGGCCAGGTAGCCGTCTTCGATGCCTTGCTTGAGGCTGTAGGTATAGACGGGCTCACCGAAATAGTCGGTGCTGGAAACGTCCTTGGTTTCCTTGGGCGTGGCGGTGAGGCCGATCTGCGTGGCGCTGCCGAAGTAGGTGAGGATGTCGCGCCACGCGGAGTCTTCGGCCGCGCTGCCCCGGTGGCATTCGTCCACCACGATGAGGTCGAAGAAGTCGGGGCTGAACTGCTTGTAGATGTTGCGCTCTTCCTCGGTGCCGGTGACGGCCTGGTAGAGCGACAGGTAAATCTCGTAGCTCTTGTCCACCAGCTTGGTGGTTTTGTGGACGGCCAGGGCCACGTCTTCGACCGACACCACGCCCTGCGCATCGACCCGCTCCACGCCCTTGGCGTTAGGGCTGAGCTTGGCCATGGCGCCCTTGAAGGGGCGAAAGTCGTTGACCATGGTCTGGTCGATGAGGATGTTGCGGTCGGCCAGGAACAGGATGCGCTTTTTGGCGCCGCTCTTCCACAGACGCCAGATGATCTGGAACGCGGTGTAGGTTTTGCCGGTGCCGGTGGCCATGACCAGCAGCACGCGGTTTTGCCCGGCAGCGATGGCCTCGACCGCGCGGTTGACGGCGTTGAGCTGGTAGTAGCGCGGGGTCTTGTGGGGGGCATAGTCAAAACCAGCCACGCGGCTTTCTTCGGCGGACCAGCCCTTCCAGGCGCAGTAGCGGTTCCACAGCTCTTGTGGCGAGGGGAATTCTTCGAGGGTGAGATTCTTCTCCAGCACGCCGGTGGCCAGGGTCGCATCGCGGAACACAAAGCCGTCGCCATTGCTGGCAAAGCTGAACGGCACATCCAGCAGCTGGGCGTAGTTCAGCGCCTGGCCCATGCCCGCGCCGACGGCGTGCTGGTTGTCCTTGGCCTCGACCACCGCCAGGGGAATGTTGGCCTTGTAGAACAGGGCGTAGTCGGCGCGCAGCACCGAGCTTTTGTCGCGGTAGGCCTTGCTGCCGCGCACCACCACGCGCCCTGCCCGCAACGGGTACTCCCGAAAGATCTGGTCCAGACCGTTCCACCCGGCGCGCTCCATGGCCGGGCGGATGAACTTGTCGCAGATGTCGCTTTCGGAGAGGTTTTTCTTGTCCATTCGGCAGGTTGCACCCACCTTGGGCATGCAGGGGTGGCGTGTAGTTGTTACCGGATACTACCGCCGCCCCGTGTCACCCCGACAAAGCCTTGCCGGTGGCGGCATATCCGTCAGGCCAGGCCTTCGTCCTTCAGCACGGCCTGCACCGCTGGACGCGCTGCCACCCGCGCGCGAAAGGCGACCAGGTTGGGCCAGGGCGCCAGGTCCAGGCCGATGTGGCCGGTCCAACCGAGAACGGTGAAGAGGTAGGCATCGGCCACGCTGAAGTCGGCCCCCAGCAGGTGGTCGCGGCCCGCGAGCTGGTCGTTGACATAGGCAAAACGCCGCTGCAGGTTGCTGCGCGAGACCTCTTTCCATTCGGGCGTGCCGGCGGGGTTGAAGAAGGCGCCGAAGTTGCGGTGCAGCTCGGTGCCGATGAACGTGAGCCAGCCCTGCAGCTGGTAGCGGGCCAGCGTGCCGTTGGCCGGGGCCAGGGGTTTGGCGGGCACCTGGTCGGCCAGGTACTGGACGATGGCCGGGCCTTCGGTGAGCAGGGTACCGTCGTCCAGCTGCAGTGCGGGCACGTAACCCTTGGGGTTGATGGCCCAGAAGTCCTGGCCGCTGGCGGTCTGCTTGGTCTGGAGGTTAACCACCTCGGTCTCGTAAGGCAGGCCGGTTTCTTCGAGCACGATGTGCGATGCCAGGGAACAGGCGCCGGGCTTGATGAACAGTTTCATGAAGGATTTTCCTTGGTGGACGGGTTGGAAAGAACGGAGCGATTGTGCAGCGCACAGCCATCGCATGCCGCCCGTGCTCCTGACCGCTTCGGCGATCCGCAAGTCGATGCGCGCAAAGATCCTCCCACCAAACTGTGCACACCCCACCTCTGTACCGCAGGGCCGCACACACCACATCCCACCTGGCCGACAACCCGGCACTGCGGGCGCTGGTGCTGCGCCGCGCCGGCGCAACGGCTCCTGGCGCTAATTGTCCTGGCGCCGGATCAATTGCCGCCCCGAGGGGGTAATGGCCATTTCACCGCCCGCGTTCTTGCTGATGAGACCCCACTCCAGCAGCCGCCCCGACAGGTGCTCCCTGAGCGCGCCGTCCTGGGTGATGAGTTCACCCATCTCCAGCCGCTTGAGTACATCGATTTCGTCCACGGTGGGGTCGAAATGCGCTGCGTGGTAAGTGTTCGTCATGGTCGTTCTCCAACTGGCAGTTCCACATGCCACTGACGCCGCCAGATTAGACCGATGGCCGGCGCAGCGCAAGCGCCCCCGCTGAAAACCTGGTGCAGCACCGGGGCGCCTGCCAGCAAGCACAGCGGCGCTGCACGCTTCATGGCGCGGGCCCATCACCCGGCGCAATCCCCTGCGCCATGCCCAGCAACCACTGCGCAAACGCCGCCAGTACCGGTGGCTGGGCCTGCGCGGGGCTGATGAGGTAGTAGCCGCGCTCGCCGCGCAGCGGACGCGCGCAGGCCACCACCAGTTCGCCGCTGGCCAGCTCGGCCTCGATCAGCAGGGGCGGTATCAGCGCCACGCCCATGCCATGCGTGGCGGCCACGGCAAGCATGGAGAACAGCTCATAGCGCGGGCCGTCCAGCGCATGCGGCGCGTCCACCCCCATGGCGTCGAACCACTGCCGCCAGCCATAGGGCCGGGTGCTTTGCTGCAGCAGCGGCAGCCCGGCCAGCGCCTCGGCCGACACGGGCTGGTGCGCGCGGCCGCGGCCGCGAGGCGCGGCGGATTCCAGCAGGCGCGGGCAGCACACCGGAACCACATCCTCGTGCATGAGCAGCAGCGCCTGCACGCCAGGCCAGTTGGCCACCTGCTCGGGTGTGCCGGCATACAGCGCGGCATCGAACGTGGTGTCGGCAAACAGGAAGGGCCGCGTTTGGGTTTCGATGTGCACCACGATGTCGGGGTGCTGCCGGGCCAGTTGCGGCAGGCGCGGGATGAGCCAGCGCGTGGCAAACGTGGGCACGGCGGCCAGCGTGATCGTGCCGCCCTCGCCCTGGTGCGCCATCACGTCGAGGGTGTCGCGCTCCAGCCCCTGCAGCCAGCGCGCGACCTGGCGGCCATAGTGCGCACCCGCAGGCGTCAGCACCACGCCGTGGCGCGTACGGCGGAACAGCTGCACGCCCAGGAACTCTTCAAGCGCCTGGATCTGGCGCGAAACGGCGCTTTGCGTGAGCGACAGCTCCTGCGCAGCGCGCGTGTAGCTCTCGTGGCGGGCTGCGACTTCGAAACAGGCCAGTGCCTGGGTGGAGGGGATGTTGCGGCGCATGATGAACAGGAACTTTTCAAGGGCCATTCCGGTGCGGCGGTCGTTTAGTGGAGTATTCCATATATTCAAAAAACGCATTTCTGGATGAAAAGAACTCGCTTGCCGCACACCGGGCCGCGCCCTACGATGCGTTCCCATCAATTCTGCTTTTCCTCTCTTCTTTCTTGTTTGATCTGGAGACACGCACATGGCCCGCACCGCTTTCCAATGGGATGACCCTTTCCTGCTCGACCAGCAGCTCACCGACGACGAGCGCGCCATCCGTGACGCCGCCCGCGCCTACTGCCAGGACAAGCTGGCCCCGCGCGTGCTGGACATGTTCCGCCACGAAAAGACCGACGTAACCATCTTCCGCGAGATGGGCGAGCTGGGCCTGCTGGGCCCCACCATTCCCACGCAGTACGGCGGCGCCGGCCTGAACTACGTGAGCTACGGCCTGGTGGCGCGCGAGATCGAGCGCGTGGACTCGGGCTACCGCTCCATGGCCAGCGTGCAAAGCTCGCTGGTGATGGTGCCCATCAACGAATTCGGCACCGAAGCGCAAAAGCAGAAATACCTGCCCAAACTGGCCAGCGGCGAGTGGATTGGCTGCTTCGGCCTGACCGAGCCCGACCACGGCTCCGACCCCGGCAGCATGGCCACGCGCGCCTACAAGACGGCCGGCGGCTACAAGCTCAAGGGCAGCAAGATGTGGATCACCAACAGCCCGGTGGCTGACGTGTTCGTGGTCTGGGCCAAGGAAGTGTCCGAAGGCGGCACCGTGGGCCCCATCCGCGGCTTTGTGCTCGAAAAGGGCATGAAGGGCCTGACGGCCCCCGCCATCCACGGCAAGGTGGGCCTGCGCGCCTCGATCACCGGCGAAATCGTGATGGACGACGTGTTCGTGCCCGAAGAAAACGCCTTCCCCGAAGTGCAAGGCCTCAAGGGCCCCTTCACCTGCCTGAACAGCGCACGCTTCGGCATCGCCTGGGGCGCGCTGGGTGCCGCCGAGTTCTGCTGGCACACGGCCCGCCAGTACACGCTGGACCGCAAGCAGTTTGGCCGGCCTCTCGCCGCCAACCAGCTCATCCAGAAAAAGCTGGCCGACATGCAGACCGAAATCACCCTGGGCCTGCAGGCCGCACTGCGCGTGGGCCGCATGAAGGATGAGCACCAGAACGTGGTGGAGATCACCTCGCTGATCAAGCGCAACAACTGCGGCAAGGCGCTGGACATTGCCCGCCTGGCACGCGACATGATGGGCGGCAACGGCATCAGCGACGAGTTCGGCGTGGCACGCCACCTGGTGAATCTCGAGGTGGTGAACACCTATGAAGGCACGCACGATGTGCACGCGCTCATCCTGGGCCGCGCGCAGACGGGCATCGCAGCGTTCGCCAACTGAGCGCTTGCAGTCCGGCACAAAAACACCGCACTTGCGGTGTTTTTGCCTTTTGGCGATTGGTCAGCAAGCGCTGACAGCTATTTATTTCATAGTAACTGACACCCATGACCACCATCCCCTCCTCTCAAGGCGCCCTGGCAGGCATCCAGGTGCTCGACCTTTCCCGCGTGCTCGCCGGCCCCTGGTGCACCCAGATGCTGGCCGACCTGGGTGCGGACGTGGTCAAGGTGGAGCGCCCCGGCCTGGGCGATGACACACGCCAGTGGGGTCCGCCCTTCCTGAAGGACGAAGCCGGCAACGACACCAACCAGGCCAGCTATTTCACGGCCTGCAACCGCAACAAGCGCTCGGTGACCATCGACATGGCCACGCCTGAAGGCCAGGCACTCATCAAGCAGATGGCACTGCAGGCCGACATCGTGGTCGAGAACTTCAAGGTCGGCGGTTTGAAGCAGTACGGCCTGGACCATGAGAGCCTGCGCGCGCTGAACCCGCGCCTCATCTACTGCTCGGTCACCGGCTTCGGGCAGGACGGGCCGTATGCCGAACGCGCCGGCTACGACCTCATGGTGCAGGCCATGACGGGCCTCATGAGCATCACCGGACAGGCCGACGACCAGCCCGGCGGCGGCCCCATGCGCGTGGGCGTGGCGGTGATCGACCTGTTCACCGGCCTGTATGCGAGCAACGCCATCCTGGCAGCGCTGCATGTGCGCGACAACGCCACCAACGGCACCGGCCAGGGCCAGCACATCGACATGGCGCTGCTCGACGTGGGCATGGCCGTGCTGGCCAACCAGGCCTCGGGCTTCCTGGCCACCGGCAGGGCGCCCGGCCGCATGGGCAACAGCCACCCCAGCCTCGCGCCCTACCAGGACTTTCCCACCGCCGACGGCAACATGTTGCTGGCCATCGGCAACGACGGCCAGTTCCAGCGCTTTTGCGCGGCGGCCGAGCAGCCCCAGTGGGCCGCCGACCCGCGCTTTGCCACCAACACGCTGCGCGTGCAGCACCGCACCCACCTCATCCCCGCCATGGAGGCCGTGACCCGCACACGCACCACGGCCGCGTGGATCACACTGCTCGAAGACAAGGCCGTGCCCTGCGGCCCCATCAACACCATTGCCCAGGCGTTTGACGATGCGCAGGTGAAGGCACGCGGCCTGCGCGTGAGCCTGCCGCGCGACGCGGGCGACGGCATTGCGCAGGTGGCCACGGTGGCCAGCCCGCTGCGCCTCTCGCGCAACCCGCCCGTGCTGCGCAACGCCCCACCGGCCCTGGGCCAGCACACCGATGAGGTGCTGGCCGAACTCGGTCTGGGCGCGCAGGCCATTGCCGTCCTGCGCGAGAAAAAGGTTCTCTGAATACGGCGCAGCCGCGCCCCTCTTCGCCACCCCTGCTTCACCATTTCATTTCAACAACAGGAGATAAAAGCATGATCCGTCGCAGCGCCCTGGTCCTGGGCATCCTCGCCATTTTCGGCACTACCGCCCACGCACAGGGCTACCCGCAAAAGCCCATCCGCCTGCTCGTGCCCTTTGCCGCAGGCGGCACCACCGACCTGATCGCACGCATCGTGGCCGAGCCGCTGGGCCGCGAGCTGGGCCAGCCCGTGGTGGTGGAGAACAAGGGCGGCGGCGGCGGCAGCATTGGCGCGGCCGAAACCGCACGCGCCAACCCCGACGGCTACAACCTGGGCATGGCCACCGTGTCCACCACGGCCACCAATCCGGCCATCAACCCCAAGATCCCGTACAACGTCGCCACCGACTTCGCGCCCATCATCAACATTGCCGCCACGCCCAATGTGATCGCCGCCCACCCCAACCTGCCCTTCCGCGACTACAAGGGCATGCTGGCCGCCGTGAAGAAGGAGCCCGGCAAGTACGCCTACGCCTCGCCGGGCAACGGCAGCATCACGCACCTGATGATGGAGATGTTCAAGCTGAGCACCCAGACCTTCATGGTGCATGTGCCCTACCGCGGCTCGGGCCCCGCCCTCAACGACGCCGTGGCCGGCCAGGTGCCGCTGATTTTCGACAACCTGCCCTCGGCCCTGCCCTTCATCAAGGAAAAGCGCCTCACGGCCCTGGTAGTGGCCGCACCGCAGCGCGTGCCTGCGCTGCCCGACGTGCCCACCTTCAAGGAAGTGGGCCTGGAGAGCGTGAATCGCATGGCCTACTACGGCCTCATCGGCCCCAAGGGCCTGCCCAGGGACATCGTGGACAAGGTCAATGCCGCCACCCGCAAGGTGCTGCAGGACCCCGCGATCCGCAAGCGCATCGAGGAAACCGGCTCCATCATCATGGCCGACACCCCCGAAGCCTTCGCCCGCCAGATGCGCGAGGAACTGGCGGTGTACAAGGATGTGGTGGCCAAGCAAAAGCTCAGCCTGGACTGAGGATGTGAAAGAACCGGCCATGCCCTCCGTTGCCTGCATGGCCCGGCCAAGCACACATTCGCAAGGAAACAATCTGTAGCGCCATCAGATTTTTCATGCAACCAAGGCGCCGCCACGCGCTGCAAAACAGCGTGGGTGGATGCGGCACCAAGCTGCCGCGAACACCCCTAGTTGACCGGCAACAAAAACAATTTTCAGCGCGGCCGCTCAAACCCGCTCTCGGCCCAGGCCGTGGCGCGGGCGGCGGTGAGCTGGAAACTGGGCGGCACCGGCACCCGTGCCAGTTCTTCGCCCAAGGCGTTCTGCGCGCTCAGGGTGGCGGTGGCGCCCTCCTCGTCGGGCACGATGGCCAGGGCCACTCGCAGGCGCTCGCCCTGCACGGTGATGATGACGCTCTTGTTGAGCTGTGCATGCAGCTGCTGCTCGTGGCGGCGCAGCACCTCGCTGGCCGTTTTCACCAGGGTGTTGAAGGCCGATACATCCAGCGGCTTGGGATTCTTCTTGTCGCGCCCCATTGTCCACGGCCCCACCAGCGCGGGCTCGGCCTCGCCGTGCAGCGTCATGGCCACGGCCCAGCCATCGTCGTCCTCGTTCTTGATGACGCGCGCCGTCCAGCGGCCGTCGCTCCACAGACGGGGTTCTTGAACGGGGGTGGGCGTGTCGGAGGTGTCGGTCATGGGCGCTGCGGCGGATCGGTGAAAAGGCGCAGAGCATAAGGCCGGTGGGTCCGGCCCAGACCACCCGGGGGCAACCAGCCGATCATCCCGCCCGCTATCGGGCTCGGCCAACGAAGACCATGCGCGCGGCCTCGGCACGGACGGCCATGTAGCCCGGTTCATGGTGGAAGACCTGGCGGATGCCATCCGGCGGGTGTTGCCCGCAGAGTTGGGGAATCGAGCCGATGCGCCATAAAATCGACTCCAGCGCTTATCGCAAAAGCGCTGACAGCTATATAAAACAGAGCTTTTTCCAGGCTGTTTCTGGCTCCCCGACCGGGATCGCCCGGGTTTCACCACGCCATGCAGGCGGGCGGTACCGGCGGGACCGCGGTGCCAGGTCAACCAAATGGCGTCCTCGGGCGTCTAATGGAGAGTACCGGCCCGCCAATTTGTAACGTTCCGCCGGGGCGCTTTTCAAGGGCTTTACGCAGCGCACGGAACGCGTTGCGCACCGCCAGAGTCTGATCACCATGACACACCTACCTGCCCGCCTTGTTTCCGCCCTGGCGCTCACCGCGCTGGCCACGGGCTGCGCCGTGGTTCCTGGCGACCCCTACTACACGCCGCAGCCCATCGGCTACGGCGTGTACGAACAGTCCACCTACATCTATGGCAGTCCTGCTGCCGTGTACGGCTACCCGGTGGCCCCGCCGCCCGGCTACTACGGACGCAGGTACGACGACCGCAATGACTGGCGCGAACGCGAGCGGGCCCAGCGCGAGCGCGAAGCCCTGCGCGACCGGGATGCCCGTCGCGAACAGGACGCCCGCCGGGACCGCGAACGCGACCAGGCACGCCGTGAACAAGCCCAGCGCGACCAGGCCCAGCGCGACCAGTACCAACGTGGTGTGCAGGCCCAGCGCGATGAGCCCCGCCGTGACCAGGCTCAGCGCCAGCGCCGCAATGACGAGCGCCAACCACCGGATGGCAACCCGCGGCAAAATCGCCCGGACCACCCCCGCGGGAGAAGCGACGCCCCGCGCGGACAGGACAACTGAAAACGGAGAACCTGTGAAAGAACCTGCCATGCCGCTGGTGCGCAACTGCCTGGTCGCCGGTGTGGCGCTGCTGTGTCTCGCCGCGCAGGCCCAGGTGCTGCGCTGCACCGATGCGCGCACCGGGCAGGTCACCTACACCGACGGTGCCTGCGCGGGCGCCGCCACGGTGCGCGAGGTCGAGCCGCGCAAGACCGCACAGGAAATCCAGCTGGAGCGCGACCAGGCGGCCGAGGCCCTGGCACGCAAACAGCAGCAACGGCAGGCCGAAGCGGCCGCCCTGCAGATCGATGCCGACCGCGACGCGCGGCGTGAACGCGATCTGGCCGAGCGCGCAAATCGCCGGGCCACACGCCCGCAGGACTACGCACGGTCCGCCGAATGCGCCCGGTCGCGCCGCAACCTCGATGTGGTCGTCAGCAGCGCCAGCGGCAGCTATGACCAGAACCTGCGCGTCGAAACCGCGCAGCGCCAGGTGGACCTGGACTGCCTGGGCCCCGAGGCCTATGCCGAGCTGGAAAAGGCCCGCGCGGCCCGGGTGGAGACATCCCCTGCGGTGGTGCTGGTGCCGCCGCGCCATCCGGTCTACACCCGGCCCGCACCACCGCCGCCACCGCGCAGAATCACGCAGTGCAACGTGTTCCGCTGCTACGACAGCCAGGGCAACAGCTACCCGCGCTGAACGCCACCCCGGCGCAGGTCAGGCGCGCAGCCCCGCTGCCACGGTGGGATAGCGCAGCCGCAGGCCCAGTTCGCCCAGCAGTCGCTGGTTGTCGAGCCTGCGTGATTCGCTCATGAAACTCAGCAGCATCACCGGCAGCGCATCCTGCGCGGTGCTGCGCGGCACCCTGGGCGGGCGCGGCAGGCCATACAGGTCGGCCGCCAGGTCGAAATAGTCGCCCATCTTCATGTCGCTGGCATCGCTGGCGTTGTAGACCCGCTGCGGCCGGCCCCGCCACAGCGCCGCCAGGCAGGCGCGCGCCAGGTCGTCCGCGTGGATGTGGTTGGTGTACACGTCGTCCTGCGCCACCAGCACGGGCGTGCCCTTGCGCAGCCGCGCCTCGGGCGTCCCGCCCTCGCGGTCGGGCGCGTAGATGCCGGGGATGCGCAGGATGCTGGTACGCACCCCGGCGCGCCCCAGGTGGCGCACGGCACGTTCGGCATCCACGCGGCGCTGGGCCCGGGGCGTGCCGGGTGCCACGGTGCGGGTTTCGGGCACGCGGGCGCCCGCACAGTCGCCATACACGCCGCTGGTCGAGGCATACACCAGCGACATGGGCAGGCTTCGCAACCGCAAGGCCCGGGCCAGGGCCAGGGTGCGCGGATCGCGCCACCAGGCTGCGCCCCCACCGCCCTCGCCCGGTGGCGGAGCCAGGTGCAGCACCCGAGTGGCCAGGCCCGACAGACGGCGCAGCGTGGCAGCGTGGTCCAGATTGCCCACCAGCGGCATCACACCCTGCGCGCGCAAACTGCCCACGCGTTCGGCCTGGGAGGTGAGCGCCAGCACACGCAGGCGCTGCGCCCCCGGGCCGGTGAGCAGATTGCACGCCACGCGCTGGCCCACATCGCCATAGCCCACGATCAGCAGGCGCTCACGGCGAAACCGGGACGGCAGCGCGCCCAGGCCGCTGGTCAGGGCAACGGTGCTCATGCAACCCCCTGCCAGGAAAGGGGGTTGCGCACACCGTGGCGCGGGCACGCAGCAGGCATGCACGGCAGCCACACGGGGCGGCAGGCCTTAAGGGGACGATCAGGTACTGAAGGCAAAATCGGGGCCATTCGCTTGAAGACAATTGCAAGAATAGCCCAAGGATACCCACCCCATGACCAGCACCGAGACTGCCAACGCAGCATTCCAGATTACCGTACAACCCAGTGGCCGCGCTTTCAGCATCCATGCCGGTGAAGCCATCCTGGCGGCGGCCATCCGCAGCGGCGTGGGCCTGCCCTACGGCTGCAAGGACGGTGCCTGTGGCTCGTGCAAGTGCAAGAAGATCAGCGGCGCCGTGCACCATGGCGGGCACCAGTCCAAGGCCCTGACGGCCGACGAGGAAGCCGCGGGCTTCGTGCTGACCTGCTGTGCCCATCCGCTGACCGACGTGGTGCTCGAATCGCGCCAGGTCACCGACGAAAGCGCCTACCCCGTCAAGAAGTTGCCCGTGCGCGTGACCAGTTTCGAGAAAAAATCGCACGATGTCATGCAGCTGCGCCTGCAGCTGCCCGCCGCTGACACCTTCCGCTACCACGCGGGGCAATACATCGAGTTCATCCTGCGTGATGGCGCGCGCCGGGCCTACTCCATGGCCAATGCCCCGCACACCCAGGCCGAGGCACCGGGGCTGGAGCTGCACATCCGCCACATGCCGGGCGGCAAATTCACCGACCATGTGTTCGGCGCACTGAAGGAAAAGGAAATCCTGCGCGTCGAAGGCCCGTTCGGCAGCTTCTTCCTGCGTGAGGATGTGGACAAGCCCATCGTGCTGCTGGCATCGGGCACCGGCTTTGCCCCCATCAAGGCTCTGGTGGAGCACATGCAGTTCAAGGGCATCACGCGCCCCACCACGCTGTACTGGGGTGGCCGTCGGCCGGGCGATCTGTACCTGCACGACTGGATGCTGGCGCGCGCCGCGCAAATGCCCCACCTCACCTACGTGCCCGTGGTGTCCGATGCCCTGCCCGAGGACGGCTGGACGGGCCGCACCGGCTTTGTGCACCAGGCCGTGCTGCAGGACTTTGCCGACCTCTCGGGCCACCAGGTCTATGCTTGCGGCGCGCCCATCGTGGTGGACTCGGCGCGCGCCGCCTACAGCGCAGAGCGCGGCCTGCCGCCCGAGGAATTCTTTGCCGATTCGTTCACCTCCGAGGCCGACAAGCACGGCTGAACACCCCCCGGTGCGCGCCAATGCAGGCCGCTGGCAGCGGTGCACACCGCACCGGCCCGCAGCCATTTTTGCGCAATGGCGGTTCCATTTTTTGCACAATGGAGCCATGAATCGCCGAAACATCCTCCTCGCAAGTGCCGCTGTCGCAGCGGTTTTCTCTTCTTCCCTGGCCCTGGCGCAGGACACGGGCGCGCCCATCCGCCTGATCGTTCCCTACGCCCCTGGCGGACCGCTGGACATCACGGCGCGCGCGCTGGCCGAGCGGGTGCGCGAGTCGCTGGGCACGGTGATCATCGACAACAAGGGCGGCGCCGGGGGCAACATCGGCGCCGACGCCATCGCCAAGGCGGCTCCCGATGGCCTGACCATCGGCATCGCCGCTACCGCCACGCACGCCGTGAACCCCTGGCTGTATGCCCGCATGCCTTACGACGCTGGCAAGGACTTTGCCGGCATCACCCAGATGGTGCGTGTACCCAATGTGCTGGTGATGAATGCCGAGAAGGCAGCGCAACTGAAGATCAACAGCGTGGCCGACCTGATCGCCTACGCCAAGGCCAATCCGGCCAAGCTCAACTACGGCAGTGGCGGCAACGGCAGCGCGGGCCACCTGGCGGGCGAGATGTTCAAGCAGCGTGCCGGCATCTTTGCCCTGCACATCCCCTACCGGGGCGGCAACCCGGCCCAGCTGGCCCTGCTGAGCGGCGAGGTGGACTTCAACATCGACAACCTCGCCACCGCCGCGCCCAACATCCGCGCCGGCAAGCTCAAGGCCCTGGCCGTGACCAGCCTGCAGGCCAGCCCCGCCCTGCCCGGCGTGCCGCCGCTGTCCAGCAGCTTCAAGGGCTTTGCTATCGACACCTGGTGGGGCCTGGTGGCCCCCGCCGGCACGCCCAAACCGGTGATCGCCAAGCTGAACAAGGCCTTCGTGGCCGCCCTCAATGCGCCCGAAACCAAGACCCGCTTTGGCGCCCTGCTGGCCGAACCCGTGCCCACCACGCCCGAGCAGTTCGACGCCTTCATGGCCAGCGAGCGCGCCAAGTACCAGCAACTGGTGAAGGCCTCGGGCGCCAAGGTGGATTGACCGCGATTCGTTCAGCCCGGAGCCGCCAACGGCAATACCCCGAAAACTCTGGGCCAAATATGCCGCCAGCGCTTAGCAGCGAAGCGGCACAAGCTGTTTATTGAATAGCAGTCACCCCAAAATCTGGCCCATGGGCTGCAGGCGCACGCCTGCGGCGGCCAATGCGTCCGCCCATCCCGGGGCGCTGAGCACGGCCCACTCATCCTGCCGCGCGGCCGCCAGCACATCGGGGGCCTGTGTTGGCAGGCCTGGGTGGCACATGAGCAGGTCGCCATCGCGCGCGGCATGCAGCCAGCGCTCCAGCCGCGCCCGGTATGCCGGCGCTCCCCCGGTGAAGTCGTACACCCCCAGCAAGCGTGCGTTTTGCCGCAGCCCCTGGCGCCGGGCCAGCGCAGACAACGCCCGCCCTCCCAGAGACGCAATCACATGGCTTTTGAAGCCCGTGCGGGCATCGGCATGCGCCACGCCCTGCGGGCTGCGGGTGGCGCGCAGCCACAGCCCGCCCGCCGGGTAGCGACGCCCCAGCTCTTGCAGCAGCAGGGTGCGCACCATGGGCAACTGGTGCACATGCTGGTGGCCGTCCACATACGCGGGCGCACGGCCCATGGCCTGCTCAAAGGCATCCAGCTGGGCACGGATTTCGGTGCGCAGCGCCGGAACATCCAGCCGGTGCAAATAGGCCCGCACAATCAGGCGCCCCAGGGGCTGGCGCAACGCGGGCTGCAGCGGGCATTCGGTCAGATCCAGATGCAGGCCCGCCTCCACGCGGCAGCGGTCCAGGGCACGCAGTGCCTGTGCGCCCTCGGCCCAGGCAGGCCCGCCCACCATGCAGGACACCGCCTGTACGCGCCCCTGGTGTGCGAGCGCCAGCACCGCCTGGTTGATGCCCTGATTCAGGCCAAAATCGTCCACGCACACACTGATGCGGCGCCAGCTGCTATGCTGCTGCGCCCCATGCATCGCCTGACCCACTCCCGCCCCATCCTGCACCGCCGCCATCGACAACGGGGCCACGTCGGCTGGTTCGTCGTGGTCGGTTGCGCCGCCGCCGCCGTGCATTGGAGCGTGGCCACCGCTTTGGTGGCCCTGGGTGGCTGGGCACCGCTGCTGGCCAACGTGGTCGGCTGGCTTGTGGCCCTGGGCGTGTCGTTCACCGGCCACCACCGGCTCAGCTTTCGCGGGCATGGCAACTCCGTGGGCCGCGCAGGCTTGCGCTTTTTCAGCATTTCGGCGGGCGGCTTCCTGATCAACGAAACCCTCTACGCCTTGTTGCTGCACTGGACCAGCGCCCGCTACGACGTTCTGCTGGCCGGCGTGCTGATCGGCGTGGCCGGGGCGACTTACCTGCTCAGCCGCCATTGGGCGTTCCTGCACAGTTCAGGGCCGTGAATTGCGCGCCTTGGCGCGAATCGACGCGCCAGAGCGTTTCGCCGCTTGCCGTGTACACCGCCTCGGCCTGCGCCAGAAAAGGGTAGCGCCCGCGCTGATCCTGCGCCGCTATCACCCAGCTCACGGATTGGCGACACAGGGCCTGGGGTAAAGCCTCGGGTGTCAACAGCAGCCGCGCCGCCACATCGGGGGCGAACTTGCCCGCGTCGGCAATCTCTTTGCGCCAGTTGTCGCGCCGTGCGATCTCGGGGTTGCTCCAGTCATCCACCACGTGCACAGGCTCCTGCAGGCGCGCGTAGAACGGCACGTCATAAAGGTAGGTATTGAGCATGAAGACCGGCACCCCGGGCTGATGCTGCGCGCGCAGCGCAAGGCCCAGGCTGCGCCTGGAATGGTGCTGGTCCAGCGCGAGCCCGACCACCACCGCCAGCCCCAGCAGGGCGCTGAGCACCAGCGTGGCCCACCACCAGCGCCGGCGCACGCTGGAATCGCCAGAGACCACGCTGGCATCGGCGATCAGCCACGCCAGCGGTGGCACAGCGGGCAGGATGTAGCCCACCAGCTTGGACTGCGGTAGCGAGAAGAACAGCAGCACACAGCCCACCGCCAGCACCATGAGCCATCGCACTTCACTGCGCGGCGCACTGGCCGTGAAATAGCCACGCGCCAACAGCGGGCGCGCCCACAAGATGCCCGGCAGGCTGCACACCACCACCACCACGGGGTAGAACCAGAACGGTTGCACGTTGTTGAATCCGTCCGCGGCGAAGCGCTGGAAATGCTGCACCACAAAAAAGTAATGCACGAAGCCGTCAAAACGCTGCTGCATGGCCACGAACCAGGGTGCGGCCACCAGCAGGAACACCACCAGACCCGGCAGGGACAGCAACGCCACCACCGTGCGCCAGCGCCAGCGCAGGACGAGCCAGAGGCCCACGACCATGGACGGGATCACAAAGCCGATCAGCCCCTTGGCCAGCACACCCAGCGCCGCCAGGCCATAGGCCAGCAGCAGCACACGGCGGTGCGGCTGCCCCTGTTCGAAACACAATGCCGCGTGCGCCAGCGCCAGGATGGTGGCCGTGATGCAGCCCGCCACAAGCATGTCGAGGTTGGCAAACTGGCCGCCGACATAGAACAGCGGTTGCACCAGCAGCACCCACAAAGCCCGGCGCGCGGCCTGCGGGCCGCACCAGCGGCGCGTGAAGAGATACAGCGACAACGCCCCCAGCGTGGCCCCCGCCAGTGACGCAGCACGCGCAGCCATCTCGGAGGGTCCCAGCACGGACAGCGCTGCGCCCGTGATCCAGTAAAAAAGCGGCGGCTTGTGAAAGAACGGCAGCCCATCGAGCGTGGGCGTCAACCAGTCGCCCGAACGCAGCATTTCCCAGGCCACGGTGGCATAGCGGCCCTCGTCGGGCAGCATCAATGGGCGCATCCAGGTCGTGGCAGCCAGCCAGGCCAGGATGAGCGCCAGCACGGCCAGGCCGTCGCGCCAGGCCGGGCGTCGGGCCTGCACGGTCATGCGTCCTCCCGCAGGCCCTGTCCAAGTTCGCGCTGGACCACGTACAGCGGCCGCCGCTTGACCTCTTCGTAGATGCGGCCCACGTACTCGCCCACCACGCCCAGCGACACCAGCTGGATGCCCGCGAACAGCATCAGGCTCACGACGATGGTGGTCCAGCCACTCACGTCGTGGCCGTACAGCAGATAGTCCAAGCTGAGGTAAGCGCCATAGCCAAACGCCGCCAGTGCCAGCACAAAGCCCAATCCGCTCACCGCGCGCAGCGGCCAGACCGTGAAGGCCGTGAGGCCATCCAGCGCCAGGCTCACCATCCGCAGCGGGTTGAAATGGCTCTGGCCATGGGCGCGCTCGTCCGGCACATAGGGCACGGCCACCGCCTCGAAGCCCACCCAGGCGTACAGCCCCTTCATGAAACGGTTGCGCTCGGGCAGTGCGAGCAGCGCATTGACCACCTTGCGGTCCATGAGCCGGAAATCGCCAGCGCCGGGCGGCACTTCGAAGCGATCAGCCCCGTTGAGGAGGCGGTAGAACCAGTACACGCCCAGGCGCTTGAAGCCGCTCTCATCTTCGCGGTGCTCGCGCACGGCGTACACCACATCGGCCCCCGCGCGCCAGTGCCGCACAAAGGTATCGAGCAAGGCGGGCGAATGCTGCAGATCGGAATCCATCATCACGACGACCTGACCGGCCGCCGCCTGCAGGCCCGCCGTGAGTGCAGCCTCCTTGCCGAAATTGCGCGACAGCTGCAATCCACGCACGCCCGGCTGGCGTGTCCATTGGGTCATGCGCGCGCTGGTGGCGTCGGTGCTGCCGTCGTCCACCAGCACGATTTCCCATTGCGGCGCGAGCATGGCCAAGGCAGCGCTCAATCGCGGCAGCAGGCGCTCCAGGTTGTCGGCTTCGTTGTAGCAAGGCACGACGCAGGAGATCGACGTCAGCGTGCGCGGCCCCTCCCCCCTGTCAGCAGCCGCGACCTCGGCAGAACTGCCCGGCGGTGCGGCCGACTCCTGGGCGAGAAAAAAATGATTCACAAGACATTCCTGGCCCATGGAAATTGGGCAACCCGAAAGTTTGCCGCACCATCACTTAAGCCGACCTTAACGCTGCAAGCCAGGCGCGCAAAAATGCATCAACACCCCATGGATTTCGCCTGGATGCGTCAACGCGCCCACAGCACGTCACGCCTGGGCATTCACCCAGGCGGACTCCGCGATGCGTTCGATGCGCTGCGCTGCCACGGCCGCCAGCAGGTGCGCCGGCACCCGCTCGGGCGCCAGTTCGGCCAGGGGGCGCAGCACAAAGGCACGCTCGGGCATGCGCGGGTGCGGCACCGTGAGCGTGGGGGTGTCGATCACCTGATCGCCATAGAGCAGGATGTCCAGGTCCAGCGTGCGCGGGGCGTTGCGGTAGGGACGCTCGCGCCCGGCCGCCTGCTCGATCGCCTGCAGCTGCGCCAGCAAGGCATGGGGCGCCAGGGTGGTCTCCACCTGCACCACGGCGTTCAGATAGTCGGGCCCGCCCGCATCCACGGGCGCGCTGCGGTAAAGGGACGAGGTGCGCTGCAGGCGCGTGCCCGGCAAGCCTGCCATGGCCGCCAGCGCGGCGCGCAAGGTGGCCTGCCGATCGCCCAGGTTGGCCCCGAGTCCGATCCAGGCAGACACGGCCGCAGGAATCGCAGGGGCCACAGGCGGGCCAGCAGCCTGCATCAGCAACGCTTATTCGCCAGCGGCTGCGGAGGCAGCGCCCTCGCCATTGCCGCCACCCGGCTTGCGACGGCGGCGGCGGCGCTTCTTGGGCGCATCGCCATCGGCCAGCGGCGCAGCATCGTCGGGCAACGGTGCAGCGCCAGCCGTCGCAGCACGGGGCGCCGCCCCGGCTGCCGGTGCAGCGCGCGGCACCCGCTTGACCACGGGCTGGGCCTTCTGGCGCGCCTTCTGCTCTTCGCGGGCCTGGTCCATCAGGTCGTCGCGGCGGTCATCGCTGGCGTTCTGGAAGTCCTGCCACCATTCGGCCAGGGCTTCCTCGACTTCGCCCACGTCGGCACGCAGGCGCAAGAAGTCGAATCCGGCGCGAAAGCGCAGCTGGGCGACCATGCCAAAGGGGCCGTTGCCCACACGCTTTTCAAAGCGCGGCTGCATGACCCAGATCTCGCGCATGTCGGCGGCCAGCTTGCCGCGACCCGACACGTCGCCGATGCGCTTGTCGAACACGTCGTCGATCGCATCCTGCAAGGCCGGCAGCGGGTGCTGGCGCTGGTTCTGGCGCTCCGTCCAGCCCTTGTGCACGTCGTCCCACAGCACGCAGGCCAGCAGGAAGCTGGGGGCCACGGGCTTGCCCTCGCCCACGCGGCGGTCGGTGTCGGTGAGGGCTGCCCTCACGAAAGGCGTGTCGGCGCGCTCCACCACCACGTCCAGCAGCGGGTAGATGCCTGTGGCCATGCCCAGCTTCTTGAGCTGCTCGATGGTGGCAATGGCATGGCCGGTTTGCAGCAGCTTGAGCATTTCATCGAACATGCGGCTTTGCGGCACCTCGGCCAGCAAGGCCTGCGACTGCACCAGGGGCGCTGCGGTCTTGGCGTCGATGGTGAAGCCCAGCGGGCTGAGCTTGGCCGCGAAGCGCACGGCGCGGATGATGCGCACGGGGTCTTCGCGGTAGCGCGTGGCCGGGTCGCCAATCATGCGCAGCGTCTTCTTCTTGGCGTCCTGCAGGCCCTTGTGGTAGTCCACCACCACCTGGCTGACCGGGTCGTAGTACATGGCGTTCACGGTGAAGTCGCGGCGCGTGGCGTCTTCGTCCTGCGGGCCCCAGACGTTGTCGCGCAACACGCGGCCGCTGGCGTCCACGGCATGCTGCATGCCCGACAGCTGGGCCTTGCTGGTCTTCTCGTTGCCACTGACCTGGCCTGCCGCAGCGTTGTCGAGGTAGGCGCGGAAGGTGGACACCTCGATCACCTCGTGCTCGCGCCCCCGGCCATGCACCACGTGCACGATGCGAAAGCGCTTGCCGATGATGAAGGCGCGCCGGAACAGCCCCTTGACCTGCTCGGGCGTGGCGTTGGTGGCCACGTCAAAGTCCTTGGGGCGCAGGCCCAGCAGCAGGTCGCGCACGGCGCCGCCCACGATGTAGGCCTCAAAACCCGCCTGCTTGAGCGTGGCCACCACGTCGGCGGCGCGGCGGTCCACCAGCTCGGGGTTGATGCCGTGGACCGATGCCGGAACCTCTTCGCGCTTGCCGAAATGGGGCTTGCCGCCCGAGGTGCCGGGCGTGGACTTGCCGAGCAGTTTGTCGATGAACTTCTTGATCATGGGTAATGGGTAATCAGGGGGTGCCGGAGCACAGGTGTCAGGAGGCAGCCTGGCTGGCAGAGGCCGTGAACAGGTCCAGTATGCGCCAGCCGCGCTCCTGGGCCAGCGCACGCAGGCGCGGGTCGGGGTTGGTGGCGACGGGGTGGTTCACCTTCTCCAGCAGCGGCACGTCATTCATGGAGTCGCTGTAGAAAGTGCTCTCGACATCGCTCCAGGAAAGCCGCCGCTCGGCCAGCCATTGTTCCATGCGCCGCACCTTGCCTTCGCGCATGGTGGGAATACCGTCGATTTCGCCCGTGTACCAGCCCTGCGCATCGCGGGCCAGCCGCATGGCCAGCAATTCTTGCACGCCCAGGGCCTGCGCGATGGGCCGCGTCACGAACTCGTTGGTGGCGGTGATGATGAGCACGTCATCGCCGGCCGCCTGGTGCTGGCGCAGCAGCTCGCGTGCCTGCGGGTGGATGGCCGGCTCGATCACCTCGCGCATGAACTGTGCATGGGCGGCGGCGGCGGCCTCGGGGCCGCGCTGGCGCACGGCCTCGGTGGCAAACCGCACATAGTCGTGCACATCGAGCGTGCCTGCCTGGTAGTGGGCATAGAACTCGTCGTTGCGGCGCGCGAACTCCACGGGATCGTTCCAGCCGATGCGGATGGTGAACTCGCCCCACTCGTAGTCGGAGTCAATGGGCAGCAGCGTATGGTCCAGGTCGAACAGCGCAAGCCGCGGGCGGCGGGGATCAGAGGTCATTCAGATTCACAAAAAGGGCAAAAGGGGAGGCACACCGGGTGGCGGCATCATTCCGATTCGAGCATGGCCTTGAGCAAGGGGATGGTGATGGCGCGCTGGGTGCGCAACGCATAGGCATCGAGCTGGTCCAGCAACTGCATGAGACTGCCCAGGTCGCGCGAAAAACGGTTGAGCATGAAATCCATCACCTCGTCGCCCAGGAACACGCCCCGGGCATCGGCTTCCTGGCGCAGCACCGCGCGGCGGGCGGTTTCATCGAGCAGCTGCAGCTGGAACACATGGCCCCAGCCCAAACGGGTGCGCAGGTCGTCGCGCAGTGGCAGGTCGGCCGGCGGCAGGTTGCCCGCAGCAAGCACCCCGCGTGGCATGCCGCTGGCGGGGCTGATGGCGTTCACAAACCAGTTGAAGGCCATGGCCTGCTGGGCGGTGCTGTACAGGTGCACATCGTCCATGACCACGGCGGTCCAGCGCTCGTCAAACTCCGCGGGCGCGGCCACCGACGCATCGAGCCAGCCGACGCTGGCCCCCTGGTCGCCCAAGGCCTGGTGCACCGCCCGGAGCAGGTGGGTCTTGCCGCTGCCGGCCTCGCCCCACAAGTAAGTGGGGACCGGCGAACGGGTGCCCGGCTGGTGGCCCTCCCCCACCCACAGCCGCAGATGCTGCAGCGCGGCCTCGTTGGGGCCGGCAAAGAAACGCGCCAGGGTCGGGCCCGTCGCCAGGCCAATGTCCAGGGCCAGCTGCTTCATGGCTGCAGCCCGCGGGCACGCAGGCCGGCGCGGGGGAGAATGACAGGAAACGGCATGGGCTGGAAAAGCAAAACAGGGCGGGAAGAAAGGGTGAACGGACGGCGTGCGGTGCACAACCCGTAAAATCTGCGCAAATTTTAGTCTGCCGCGCACGCTGGTCCGTGCCATCCCTGCCATGAGCTCCTCTGCATCCACCCCCACCCCCCTGTCCTACAAAGACGCTGGCGTTGACATTGACGCGGGCGACGCCCTGGTCGAGCGCATCAAGCCGCTGGCCAAAAAGACCATGCGCGAGGGCGTTCTGGCCGGCATCGGCGGCTTTGGCGCACTGTTCGAGGTGCCCAAGCGCTACCAGGAACCCGTGCTGGTCTCCGGCACCGACGGCGTGGGCACCAAGCTCAAGCTGGCGTTTGAATGGAACATGCACGACACGGTGGGCATCGACCTGGTGGCCATGAGCGTCAACGACGTGCTGGTGCAGGGCGCCGAGCCGCTGTTTTTCCTGGACTACTTCGCCTGCGGCAAGCTCGATGTGGACACCGCCGCTGCCGTGGTGGGCGGCATCGCCAAGGGCTGCGAGCTCTCGGGCTGTGCGCTGATCGGCGGCGAAACCGCCGAGATGCCCGGCATGTACCCGGCGGGCGAATACGACCTGGCCGGTTTTGCCGTGGGCGCCGTCGAAAAATCCAGGATCCTCACCGGCAAGGATGTGAAGCCCGGCGACGTGGTGCTGGGTCTGGCGTCCAGCGGCGTGCATTCCAACGGCTTCTCGCTGGTGCGCAAGTGCATCGAGCGCGCGGGCGCCAATCTGCCCGCCACGCTGGACGGCAAACCCTTCAGGCAGGCGGTCATGGAGCCCACGCGCCTGTATGTGAAGAACGTGCTGGCCGCGCTGGCGCAACATCCCATCAAGGCCCTGGCCCACATCACCGGCGGTGGCCTGCTGGAGAACATCCCCCGCGTGCTGCCCGAGGGTGCTGCCGCCCACCTGCAAAAAGGCAGCTGGCCCCAGACCGAGCTGTTTGCCTGGCTGCAGAAGACGGCCGGCATCGACGACATCGAGATGAACCGCACCTTCAACAACGGCATCGGCATGGTGGTGGTGGTGGACGCCGCAGCCGCAGAAGCCACGGCCGCCACGCTGCGCGCTGCGGGCGAGCAGGTGTACGCCATTGGCACGATTGCTGCGCGCGGTGAAGGTGCCGCCGTGGTGGTGGCCTGATCGACACTGGCCCCGCTCCGTTCCGTCGCCCTGCATGGCGCAGCGCCCCTCCCCGGCTCCCATCGCCTCCACCTCGGCTGAGGCCACACCCACCCAATTGCCAGCACGACCCTTGAGCCAGGGCGTCGTGGTGGCCAGCTACCTGCTGGTGGCGGCCACATTGCTGCTGGTGATGTGGCGCGGCCTGCTGCCGGGTCTTTTGTGCGTGTGCCTGGGTTTTCTGCTGACGCGGGCGTTGACCCGCTGGTTTGCGCAAGGTCTGGGCCGCATGCGGCGCCCGTCCCATCCGTCCGTCTCTGGCCTGCGGGCTGCGCAGATGACCGCTGCCGCCCTGGTGATGCTGCTGCCGCTGGCGCTGCTGGCAGTGGGCCTCACGCACTCGCGCGGCTACCTGGTGAACGCCCCGCAGCAATACCAGGAACTGCTGAACTACATGGCCCGCACGGTGCTGGAGCTGCGCCTGAAATTGCCGGCGGACATGGCCGCCCACCTGCCGGAAGGGGCGGCGGAGATCCAGCGCACCATTGCCAGCTACCTGGGCGCCAAGGCCGGTGCACTGGCCATGGCCGGGCGCGCCTGGCTGGCTGGCGTGCTGTTTGCGTATGTGGGCCTGCTGATTGGCGCGCTGGCCGCCGTGCGCCCTGCGGTGCTGGCGCGTGGCCCGCTGGCGCAGCAGCTCAGGCTGCGCATCGCCCTGTTTGGCGAGGCCTTCCGCCAGATCGTGGCGGCGCAGTTCTGGATTGCGGCGTTCAACACGCTGCTCACCGCGCTGTTCCTGCTTTTTGTGTTGCCGCTGTGGGGCCTGGAGCTGCCCTACACGCCGGTGCTGATCACGTTCACCTTTGTCGCGGGGCTGGTGCCCATCGTGGGCAATCTGGTGTGCAACGTGGTCATCACCATCGTGGGGCTGTCGGTGTCGCCGCTGGCAGCAGCGGCCTGCCTGGGGTTTCTGATCCTCATCCACAAGGCCGAATACGTGATCAATGCCAAGGTGGTGGGCCGGCGCACGCAGATGGGGGTGTGGGAACTGCTGTCGGTGATGTTCGTGGCCGAGGCCGTTTTCGGTCCGGCGGGGCTGGTGGCAGCGCCGCTGTTTTACGCCTACCTCAAGAAAGAGCTGGTGGCGGCGCGGCTGGTTTAGCCGCCACCGGGCGGCCCGGCGCGCACTGCGAGGTCACTCAGACGCTTGGATCACAATAGCTTTCTGCCCTAAAAACAAGGGGCAACGGCTATTTCCCTTCATTGCTTGAACTGCCGCGCGACAAACGCCCACACCAGTGCGGATGCATCGGGCCCCACCGGATCGCTGTAGGGCATGCCGGACGCACCGCCGCTCCAGGCGTGGCCCAGGCCCACGATTTCGCGCAGGGTGACCTGCGCGCGGCCGCGTGCCTTGTACTCGGTCACCCGCATCGCATGGCGTTTGCCGCGCTGCAGGGTGCGCACCGTGCCGGCGCGCGCGCCCGATGCCGCGGCCCACAGCTCGGCCGTGGCCACCGCGTTGCGCGCCGAGACCACGTTGTCGCCATCACCATGCAGGATCAGCAGCGGGGGCAGCGGCGCAGGCACCGGTCCTTCAACAGCCAGCGCCGGTGGTGGATCGGGCAGATGCGCCGCGCGCCGCCCACGCATGGCCGCCATGGCGGTGGCGGCGGAATCTGCCGAACCGGGTGCCACACCCGAATGCATGGCCACGGCACAAAACCGGCCGGGGTAGCGCGCCGCCAGCAGCGCGGCCATGCTGGCGCCGGCCGACAGCCCTGCCACGCCCACGCGGGCGGTGTCCACCGGGTGGCGCCGCGCCACCCGGTCGATCGCCGCCAGCAGCGTCGCCGCCTCGGCATCGGCCTTGCCGCTTCGGCGGTCAAACCAGTTCCAGCAGCCATGGGCATTGGCCAGGCGCTCCTGCTCGGGATAGAGCACCAAAAAGCGATGGCGCACCGCCAGGCGGTTCATGCGCGAACTGGCCGCCAGTTCGCGCCCGGTCTGGCCGCAGCCATGCAGCATCACCAGGAGGGGCCGCTTTTCGCCCGGACGCAGCGCCAGCCCCGGCGGCACATACAGGTGAAACCGCCGCGCACCCGCAGGGCCGGGGGCCATGCCGGCAATCCACTCCCCGCTGGCGGGCAGCGGCTTGCGCGGCGTGCGGGTGACGGCTGCGGCTGGGGACCGCGCGCGCGGCACGACCGCCGCCTTGGCGCGCACGGGTTGGGTGGCGCGCGCAAAGGCCTTGAGATTGCGCCGGTAAGCGCGCGTCAGAGCGGACAGGGAAAACAGGGGTGAGCGGCGGGGCATGGATGCGATGGCCATTCATCTGGAACTACCCTGTTCAAGATAACAGCTTACGGGCTAGCGCGCAGGGCAATCGCATCTAAATAGTGATACCCAAGACGCGCTCCAGATAGCCCAGATTCCACCCCGCACGCTTGCGCTTGGCCTGCACGCCAATCTTCACCGAGGTATCGCTCTTGAGCATCTGCAATG